>JAEEGK010022986.1_pt1 | contig 13042 bp, 9 predicted proteins | sample 8958771 | NCBI WGS metagenome assembly JAEEGK01 (sample SAMN16246547, study PRJNA631951) | gut metagenome | biome: gut microbiome; feature: rumen; material: SC-attached | host: Bos | place: Iran: Karaj | collected 2018-10 | reverse complement strand
CCCCACCCTGCGTAGGAGGTGATCCATCTGCAGGTTCCCCTACAGATACCTTGTTACGACTTAACCCTCCTTGCTAAATCTCAGTTCGAATACCCCAGAAAGAGGTAACCTCACTGAAACCCAACTCGGGTGGTTTGACGGGCGGTGTGTGCAAGGAGCAGGGGCATATTCACCGCGAGTTGTTGATTCGCGATTACTACGGAATCCAGCTTCATGAGGGTGAGTTACAACCCTCAATCCGAACTACGGACGGGTTTCGAGATTGCCTTCACCTTTCGGTGTCGGAGCCCATTGTCCCGCCCTTTGTAACGCGCGTGTAGCCCAGCAGATTCGGGGCATACTGACCTACCGTTGACCTCTCCTTCCTCTGACTTAGCGCCAGCGGTCCCAATAATGTGCCTACGCCGCGGACGACGCAGTAGCAATTATTGGTGAGGGTCTCGTTCGTTATCTCACTTAAGAGAACGCCTTACGGTACGAACTGACGACGGCCATGCACCACCTCTCTAAAAATCTAGTAAGGTCATCGGCCTGACTTTCATGTAATAGTCGCTGCTGGTGAGTTTTCCGGTGTTGAATCCAATTAAACCGCACGTTCCTCCCGTTGCGGTGCTCCCCCGCCAATTCCTTTAAGTTTCATCCTTGCGGACGTACTCCCCAAGTAGCAGACTTAACAACTTCTCTCCGGCACTGAACACCCCCGAAGGGTCCCCAACACCAAGTCTGCAGCGTTTACACCCTGGACTACCGGGGTATCTAATCCCGTTTGCGACCCAGGGCTTCGTCCCTCACCGTCGGATCCGTTCTAGCAAGACGCCTTCGCCACCGGTGGTCCTTTTAGGATTACAGGATTTTACCCCTACCCCAAAAGTACCTCTTGCCTCTCCCGGTCCCAAGTTCACCAGTCTCCCCGGAATTCGGATAGTTAAGCCATCCGATTTACCCAAGGATTTAATGAACCGGCTACGAACGTTTTAGACTCAATAAAATCGACCACCACTTGGGCTGCGGGTATTACCGCGGCGGCTGGCACCCGTCTTACCCAGCCCTTATTCCTTAAGTTATCTATGCTTAAGAAAAGCTAACACTAATGTGCTAGCACTTGGAATTCCCTCATCGGAGTTGCCTCCATTGTGAAGTTTTCGCGACTGCTGCGCCCCGTAGGGCCTGGAATCGTGTCTCAGATTCCATCTCTGGGCTCCCTCTCTCAAGGCCCATACCCGTCGTCGGCTAGTGGGTCCGTTACACCCACTACTACCTGATAGGCCGCAGACCAATCCTAGAGCGCCGGAACTTTCGACCATGAGTCGTTCCAGAATTCATGATCTATGGAGTATTATCCTCAATTTCCCGAGATTATCCTCCACTCTAGGGCATGTTATCCACGTGTTACTGAGCAGTCCGCCGAGTCCATTACGACTCTCGACTCGCATGTCTTAATCGAATTCCAATAGCGGTGGCCGCCGGCAGGATCAACCGGAGTCAAATCAATTGACCATTCAAACGTCATATGATGGATGAAATTGAAACTGGCAGTTTACCATGTTTCACCGTTTGTTCCGCTGAACGGCACACTCTTACGATGTCCCGTCTAACGGAACATTCGTAGCATCGAACGTCAGAATGCAAGAGAACACGCCTATTCGGCGGAGATCTTGATTCTCCATCTTGCGGTCTTGGACGTGGGTCCTGAACCGCGCATACCCCCCTATATCGAGGGAGTATATAATGGTTATTGGCCACTATTTCCCCGACATACGGGAACACACCTGTATCCTCGAATACGATCACTGCACGATGCAGCCATCGTCAGACGAGTTGTCTTGTGTGTACCCCCCGTTATGCTACATTGTACTTAAAGTTATGGGATGAACAACCGTTCAATACCTGATGACAGGGGATACTGAGGACCGGCCTGTACGAAATCGACATTTTGCTTTAAATAAGTGAATATCTTATCGTGGAATACCTAAGTGGGGGTGGCCCAGCCTGGTAAGGCGATAGACTGCTAATCTATTGTCCTATGGACTCGCGAGTTCGAATCTCGCCTCCCACGCCATCTACATTTCTCTTATTCTATAATATAAAATAATAGACGGACCATCAGCGGATTATGAAATTCCTTGTGATCACGGATCTCCATGAGAACGCATCCGCAGTAGAATGGATCAACAGACTTGCCGACGAGAATGATGTAAGAGCTATCCTCTTCCTCGGTGACGTCACCGACATGGGAACATGCGAGGACGGAAGAAGAATCCTCACACAGTTCAGGAAGGAGACATACTTCATACCCGGCAACTGCGACCCCAAGGATATCTCTGAGAAGAATTCCGATATCATCAAGGATGTCCACGGAAAGGCATTCGAGATCGACGGCATCAAGTTCGCGGCCATGGGCGGTTCCAACCCCACGATCTTCGACACACCCTGCGAATACCCCGAGGAAGTTCTGAAGTCGAAGCTGGCAGCGATCTCCAGCAAGGGAATGATCCTGATGACCCACGCGCCCTCATACGGCATCCTTGATCACATCCCCAACGGAATGAGCGTCGGAAGCAAGGCCATCAGGGAGATCGTATCCGAATACAAGCCCATCGTGGCACTGTCAGGCCATATACATGAGGATATCGGCATGCAGACCGTCGAAGGGACACTGTTCATCAACCCCGGACCCGCAAGGGACGGACATGCAGTACTGTTAGAGACCGACGGTAAGACGGCATCTGCGAAGGCTATCGGACCGTCTGACTGACCGTCTCGGCATTAACTTTATATATAGTTCCACGTTAGAGGTCTTTCGGTAATCATGGCACTTTGGCAGGGAAAATCCAGAAGAAAGCCCACTGGCGGCAGGCGTGTCCCCAGCGCAGGCAAGAGGAAATTCGAGATCGGCAGAGAGAAGCAGTACACAAAACTCGGTGCAGAGTCACTGAAGCAGTACCGCGGCGCCGGTGGAAATGTCAAGGTTGGAATGCTTGCAGCAGAATTTGCTAACGTCGTTGACAAGAAGACGAACACTGTCAAGAAAGTGAAGATCGTCAATGTCAAAGCGAACCCCGCAGACCCGAACTACATCCAGCGTAACATCCTGAACAAGGGAGCTACCATCGAGACTGAGATCGGTGATGCAGTCGTTACATCCAGGCCTGGCCAGGATGGAGCCGTTAACGCTATCCTGCTCGCGTAAACGTCCAAACCTTTTTCCTAACTCACTTCCTTTTCCGATATCATGGCATACGACGACGACAACGCAATTGTCCTTTGGCCTGAATACTTCGACAAGAACAGGTCCCGTTCAGAGGGCAGAAGGCTCCCCAAGGAGCTTTGCGTGGAGAACCCCGATTTGGATATCATCGCAAAGGGTGCCATGATGCTCGATCTCGACTACAAGATCTTCGAAGAGAAGGCATACCCCGGTAACTGGATCAACAAGAGGGGATGCGTCCGTGTCGAGAAGGGCAAGATGAAGAAGACGGAGATCCTTCCGCTCATCGGAAAGACACTCGTCGACAATTCATGAACATTTTTGTCAACCATTATATTGCATCTTTGAGATGACATGCTATGATCTCACCGCTGGATTCCAGGGTACTGGACGCCAATTCCGAGTCGCTTGGTGTAGAAGTCGATGTTCTCATGGCCAATGCAGGAGAGGCTCTGGCCGATGTGATTACCGATCTGTACAGCGGTAAGAGGATCCTTTTCGTATGCGGAACAGGCAACAACGGCGGTGACGGATACGTCGCGGCAAGACTGCTGGAGGCGGATGTTGCATTCTTCAAGGAACCCAAGACCGCTCCCGCGATGAATGCATTCAGGAAGCTGGAGAACAGACCCATACAGTTCGATGAGAAGATACTGGATGATTATGATGTGATCATAGACTGCGTACTCGGTACCGGTGTCTCAGGCAAGGTCAGAGAACCCTATGCCGGGTATATCAGGGCCGTGAATGCTTCCAAGAAGACGATACTCTCATGCGATGTCCCGTCAGGTTTCGGTACTGATGTCGCTGTGAAACCGGATGTCACTGTCACATTCCACGATGTCAAGGAGGGGATGGATGAGAAGAACTGCGGTTCCATCATCGTTGCTGACATAGGTATCCCTCCTGAGGCCTACGAATTCGTCGGTGCAGGAGATATGATCAGATACCCAGTGCCAGATATCAATGCGCACAAGGGTCAGAACGGCAGACTGGTGATCATCGGCGGCGGACCTTACACAGGTGCACCTTCGCTCGCAGGCATGGCAGCGCTCCGTGTCGGTACCGATCTCGTGCACATAGCCACACCTGAATCATCCTTCCAGACGATAGCTTCAGCATCGCCTTCGTTCATAGTCCACAGACTCCCCGGAGACCATCTGGAATCCGGATCGGCAGATACCTTGCTGGAAATGTGCAGGAACGCGGACGCTGTACTGATAGGTCCCGGATTGGGTACCGATGAATCCACCAAGAAGGCCGTGAGAGAATTCGTCAGCAGATGCGATCTGCCGATGGTTATCGATGCCGACGGCATCACAGCGGTGGCAGGTTCCGTCCCAAAGAAGAATATCATATTCACACCCCACAGAGGAGAATACAAGACACTGGCCGGAGACAAGGCCCCTGAAAAGGCAGCATCCGATCTGGGCTGTGTCATAGTCCTGAAAGGCCCGGAGGATGTCATTACCGACGGCACGAGGACGAGGAAGAACCGCACCGGTACGCCCGCCATGACCGTCGGAGGGACCGGAGATGTCCTCGCCGGAACCATAGCGGGACTGCTGGCCAAAGGAATGTCCCCCTTCGATGCCGGATGCCTGGGAGCATACATCTGCGGAAAGGCAGGCGAGAAGAGCTTCGCTGAATTCTCATACGGGCTTCTGGCGACCGACATCATAGACAATATCGCAAGGATCCTGAGAGAAGAGCTCTGAGAAGATGGACATACAGCCGGTCTACAACATCCCTGCACTCAGGATCGATGACACATACATCATCGCAGACCTGCACATAGGTGTCGAATCGCACCTGATGAAGAAGGGTTTTCATCTTACTTCGAGAACGGAAGAGATGTTCAATACCATCTTCGAGACTTCGGACGGATGCGACCACCTGATAGTGCTGGGTGATGTGAAGGACTCCGTTCCCGGTTCATCCAGGCAGGAATACAGGGAGATACCCAGCTTCTTCGAACGTCTGATGAGGATCTTCGATATGATAGATGTCGTCAGAGGAAATCACGATACAAGCATCGAGGAATTCCTTCCCAAAGGTGTGAGGATAAGACCTTCCACCGGGATGAAGATCGGAGATGTGGGATATGTGCACGGCCACACCTGGCCTTCTGCTGAGATCATGGATTGCAAGACGCTTGTGATGGCACATGAGCACCCTGCAGTGATGTTCAGGGACGGTGTGGGCAAACAGACCAACGAACCCTGCTGGATCAGAGGGAAGTTCAGGGAGAGCTGCGAAAGATACCCTATTCTTCCTGAGGAATTCATCATCGTCCCGTCATTCAACAGGATGCTGGGCGGTTCCCCCATGAATGTCAACAACGGCAAATTCCTGAATCCTCTGCTCACGGATGAATATCTTGACATCGACAATGCAGAGATGTTCCTTCTGGACGGGATCAATCTCGGCAGAAGATGCGATAATATGGTCGATGACAGATATGAGATGAGGAATCTGAAACGCGGACCCAGAGGTTACTGACATGAACACGAAACAGGAGATCATCGATGCCATCGAAGGCAGATTCGAAGGAGAACTGCCGCCGCCCGTACTGTTCACCCAGACCGGGACAAGGGATCAGATGAGATACTGCGGTGCATCCTGGCCTGAGGCACACCGTGATACTGAGAAGATGGTAAAGCTTGCGCTTCAGCCGTCAGAGAGGTTCGGTTTCGCTACAGTGAGACTGCCTTTCGATGTCAGCGTGGAGGCTGAAGCGGTAGGATGTTCCGTGAATGAGGGTACCGAGATCAACCAGCCTGCAATTACTGGCTCCCCCTGGCGCGATACGATGACGATACCGACTGCAGCTGATCTACCTTCTGTTGACGAATTCATGTCCTGCAAGCGCATCAGGACCATCCTGGAATCAGCGGAAAGGATCAGCAAAGAGAGGGAGGATCTGTTCCTTACCACCATGTGCACATCCAGCTCGGCGATGCCCATGCACATGCTGGGCATGGAGGGACTGATCATGAGCACAATAACAGATCCCGATGCCGTAGCCGAACTGATCGATCATGTCACACCTTTCAGCATCGCATATGCGGAAGAACTGTCGAAGGTCTCGGATAACGTCATGATCATAACCGGTGCTCTTTCAGGCATCTTCACGCCTGAATTCGTCAGATTCACAATCAAGAGGGACGAGAAGGTCATCAGGGCCATGAAGGATTCGTTCTCCACCATCCACAACTGCGGAGACACCTACGATTACGTGGATGATCTTGTAGCCATGAGGCCGGATGTCATCTCGCTGGAGACGTCTTCAAGGCCTGATGCTTTCCTTAGGAAGATAGGGATGAGATGCAAAACTCTCGGATGCATCAGTCCTGTGAATGTCCTGCTTCCGGGTTCCCCGGAGGAGGTCAGGGCAGAAGCGCTCAGATCCGCGAAGCTCGGGTTCGATCTCGTCGGTCCTGAATGCGGTGTTCCCCCGATAACGCCGGATGCCAACCTGAAGGCTCTGGCAGATTATCGTCTTTGAATTTTTCAGAAAATAAAGAGTTAAAGGGGCCGAAGCCCCTGTTTTCTTGCTCAGTCGCGAGAGATCGTGTCGTAGACGGATCCGTCGTGGTTCCTGATCACTGCGGTCAGAGGCATCTGTCCGGGCAGGCTGTGTGTTGCACAGGAGTTGCACGGGTCGTATGCCCTGAAGGCCATCTCGACCATGTTGAGGAGACCGGGTGAGACATCGAAGTTCTTGATGAGTCCCTTTGCCACGCGTGCAACATCAACGTTGATCGGACCGTTGTTGTTTGTGGTTCCGACGACGAGGTTACATGCTGTGACGATTCCGTTCTCGTCGCATGTGTAGTCGTGTGTCAGGGTTCCTCTGGGTGCCTCGACGCAACCGACTCCGCGGCCACCGGGGACGATATCGTGCTGTTTGATATCGCTGTTGGTGATGTCGGGGTTCTGTGCGTTCTCAAGGCAGCGCTCTGCGGCGTAGATCATCTCGATGATCCTTGCCCAGTGTGTCGCCAGAGTGAAGTTGACGATGGGCTTTCCGTTCTCGCAGGGTACACCGGCGTCCTTGAAGAATCCGCGGTATGCCTCGAGCTCTGCCTGTGCGATCGGTGTGCTGATGCTGTCACAGACGTTCAGCCTGGACAGGGGTGTTGCACGGTACAGACCGCTGTCAGGTCCGGAGACCATTCCCTTGTATCCGACCTTCTTGAGGTAGGGGAACTTCTCGTAGGACCAGGGCTCGACTGCCTCTCCGATGTGGTCGAGGTAGTCGAAGGGCTCGTATCTGTCGAACTCTGCACCCTTCTGGTCGACGACCCTTACAGGTCCGTCGTGGAACTCGAGGGTGTTGTCCTTTCCGACCAGGCCCATGTAGTATGACTCCTGGTAGTAGAGGTCAGGGTTCGCGATGATGTCCACGTACTCCTTGTTCGCAAGGACGACGTCCTTGAACACCTGCATGGAGGTCTTGGAGAACTCGACGAGGTCCTCGGCGTAGCTGATGATCTCGTTCTGCTGCTCCTTGGTGATAGCCGTTGTGACTCCACCGGGAACTCCCATGACGGGGTGTGTTGCCTTTCCACCGATGATTGCCTGGATCCTCTGTGCCTTTGACCTTGCCCTGAGGACTGCTCCTCCGAGCTCGAGTCCGACACGTCCAACGACTCCGAGGACGTTCCTCTCGGCCGCAGGTGCTGCGGGTCCGCAGACGAAGTCAGGTGCAGCCAGTGCGTAGAAGTGCGCGATGTGGCTGTGCACGAAGTGTGCGTTGTAGAACAGATCCCTGAGGCGGAATGCTGTGTCCGTCGGCTTTGTGTTGAAACATCCGTCGATGGCCTTCGTGGAAGCGAGGTGGTGTGCTCCGGGGCAGACACCGCAAAGCCTTGCGGTGATCTGGTTGAGCTCAGTGACCTTCCTTCCGATACAGAATCTCTCGAATCCTCTGACCTCGGGAACCTGCCAGTAGGCGTTCTCGACGTTACCGCTGTCATCAAGGAAGATCTCGATCTTTCCGTGTCCTTCGAGACGGGTGATAGGGTCGACTGTGACCCTCTTTGTGTTTACTTTCTGTTTCTCATCCCAAATGATAGGTCCGGCCATTTACTGACCTCCTTCTGTGACTTTTGCTTTGATCAATGCCTTCGACATGCTGAATGCATAGAAGTATCCGAGAGGATCCTTGATGCTGGACATGATATCGATGATCTTGTCCTCACCGCATGTCGGGTCGTCCTCGAGCACAGGGAACAGTGATGCCACTGCTGTGAAGATCGAGGCTCCCTGCTCCTGAACCGCCTTGGTGGGTCCGTAGCATCCGCGGCAGGGCTGTCCGACCTTGGTACATTTCGCACCGCAGCCTGCGACAGTCGCTGATCCGAGACACAGGATTCCCTGGTCCATCAGACAGAGATCGGGGTCCACGTCGACCTCGTAAGGCTCGCAGATCTTCTCGATTCTCCTGTTCTCCTTGTGCCTGGGGCACTCCTCGCACATTGTCTTGTCCTCGACACCGATGGTGGTTCCCTTCGGGGGAAGCGCGACACCGTTGTAGACGAAGTTGACGACTGCGCTGAGCAGTGTTGTGACGGTCTCCTGTGTAGGGGGGCATCCGGGGACGAAGTAGTCCACATCGATGACCTGGTCGAGTGACTTCACGACGTCATAAACGACGGGGAGGGTCAGCTCACCCTCAGGTGCCTGGTATGAGGTCTGGGGGATGACAGGTGCGTCTGCGTGTCCGTTGTCTGCCTGGAATGCTGCTGAGGTGGGTGTCTTCGTGTACACGTAGTCAAGGATCTCTTTCGAGTTGTTGACCAGGTTGGCGAGGGCGGGTGTTCCACCGAAGCATGCGCAGGTACCGTATGCGACGACGAGCTGTGACTTCTTCCTGAGGAGTTTTGCCATGTGCTCGTTCTCGGAGTTCCTGATCGCACCGTTAATCAGTGAGACAGTGATTGCTCCGTCTTCCATCTCCTCGATGTCCTTCTCTTTTCCGTCTGCTGCGACAGGCCACATGACGATGTCTGCCATTGCGCCGACGTTCAGGACCATCTCGTCTGAGTCGAGGATGGACACATCACATCCACCGCATCCTGCACACCAGTACAGAGCGATCTTGATCTTACCGCCCTCAGGTGCTTTGAGGAGGTCGGGTGCGAATCCTGCGTGAGGTGCGTCAGCGGGGTACTGGCCTTTTGCCGCGGGTGCTGCCGCTGCTGCCCTGGGGGTAGCTGCAGGCGCTGCCTTCTTGTCCTCGCATCCGCAGTTGCATTTCTCTTCTTTCTTCTTGTCTTTCTTACCGAACAGTCTGCTGAAGAATCCCATATTTACTCCTCCTTCTTGAGGGGTGTAGGTCCGAGCGCCTTGACGGTGTCGACGAACTCTACGACGGTCTTCTGGAACTTCTCTCCCTCTGACGCGGAAACCCACTCGAGTTTGAGTCTCTTGGGGTCGAATCCGTACTGCTCGAGGACCATCCTCAAGAGTGCGATTCTTCTCCTTGCCCTGTAGTTACCGCCGATGTAGTGGCAGTCACCGGGGTGGCATCCGAGGATCATGACTCCGTCGGCGCCCTTGGAGAATGCCCTGAGCACCCACTCGGGGTCGACCCTTGCCGAGCACATCGTCCTGATGATACGGAAGTTGGTCGGCATCTGAAGCCTTGCTACTCCTGCACCGTCTGCTCCCGCGTAGGAACACCAGTTGCAGCAGAATGTTACGATTCTGGGTTCAAAGTCTGCCATGATAATCACTGTCCTCCTACGGGGAAGTCGAGACAAGCATCGATCTCAGCGATGATCTGGTTGCCCTTGAATCCTTTCTGCTCCATCGCACCTGACGGGCAGGCTGCGACACAGCATCCGCATCCTTTGCACAGACCGGCGTTGACGCTGCTCTTCTTCTTTCCATCCTCGGTCTCGACGATGCTGATCGCCTTGTACTCACAGCATCCCTCGCAGACACCGCATCCGTCACAGTAGCTCTCGTTGACTGAAGCAACGATACCCTCTGAGACGAGGTGGTCCTTGGAGATGATGGTCAGGGCCCTTGAAGCGGCTCCTGATGCCTGAGCGATACACTCGTCCATGAACTTGGGCCAGTGTGCGAGTCCTGCAACGAAGACACCCTCGGTTGCGAAGTCGACAGGCCTGAGCTTCTGGTGAGCCTCGAAGTAGAATCCGTCCTTGCTGATCGGGACCTTGAGCATCTTTGCGATCTCTTCCTTCTCCTCGCGGTCCGGTGTGATACCGTTGCTGAGGACGACACAGTCGACAGGGACCTCGACATCTGCACCAAGGATGGTGTCGAATGCCTTCACGTTGCTGCCGTCGTATGCCGGGAGCGGGTCGGTGTCGCGGTACCTGAGGAACCTGACTCCGACTTCTGATGCCTTTCTGTAGAGCTCCTCACGGAATCCGTATGTCCTGATGTCCTTGTGGAAGATCGTGACATTGGTCGTGGGGTCAGCCAGCTTGATCTTGATCGCGTTCCTGAGTGCGGCTGCACAGCAGACACGTGAACAGTACTTGACTGAATCGCTCCTTGATCCGACGCACTGGATGAATGCGACGTTCTTTGCGGTGAACTTGCCCTCTGCGATCGCTTTCTCAGCGTCGAGCAGGAGCATGACCTTAGCGTCACTGCCGTAGTTGTACTCAGTGGGCTTGTAGGGTGATGCACCGACTGCAAGGATGACTGCACCGACGGGGATCTCCTTTCCGTCCTTCAGCTGGAGCTTGAAGTTACCGACGAATCCGGGGATGTCCTTGACCTCAGAGTTGAGGTAGACGGTGATGTTCTTGTTGTTGTTGACTTTCTCGATGAGCTCGTTGACGAATGCGAGTGTGTCGACTCCGTCCTCAGAGTGTCTGAAGTTCAGTGCGTTTCCACCGAGCTGTCCTGCCCTCTCGACGAGGTGGACGGGGAAGCCCTGAGCTGCGATATCGAGTGCTGTGGTCATACCGGTGATTCCTCCACCGATGACTGCTGCTGCCTGGGTGACCGGGATCTTTGCTCCCTCGAGAGGCTCGAGGAATGCTGCCTTAGCGATGGCCATCCTTACGAGGTCCTTCGCTTTCATGGTCGCCTTCTCAGGCTCGTGCATGTGGATCCATGAGCACTGGTCACGGATGTTTGCCATGTTGAAGAGGTACTGGTTGAGTCCTCCCTCACGGCATGCGTTCCTGAACAGGGGCTCGTGTGTCCTGGGTGTGCATGATGCTACGACGACACGGTTGAGGTCCTTCTCTTTGATTGCCTCAGAGATTGCCTGAAGTGTGTCCTGTGCGCATGCGTACATTGTCTTGGTAGCGTAGACGACTCCGGGGAGTGTTGCTGCGTACTCTGCGACCTCGGGAACATTGACTGTTGCACCGATGTTGATACCGCACTCGCAGACCCATACTCCGATCCTGGGTTCCTGTCCGGTGACGTCCTTCTCGGGCGGGTACACCTTGGGTGCACAGGGCTCGAAGTTGGCGTCGACGATGCATGCTCCGGCCTTTGCCGATGCACCTGATGACTCCGCGACTGTGGTCGGGATGTCCTTGGGTGCTGCGAATGCACCTGAGACGAAGATACCCTCTCTCGAGGTCTCGAGGGGCTTGAACACTGTGGTCTCACAGAATCCGTACTGGTTGAGGTTGATTCCAAGGATCTTGGAGAACTCCTCTGCGCCGTCCGGCGGGTTGAGACCGACTGAAAGGACTGCAAGGTCGAAGTTTGCTGCGACCGCGTTGCCCTCTGCGTCCGTGTAGTTGATGGTCAGGGTCTTGTCTGCGTTCTCCTCAATGTTGGAGACACGTGCGGACCTGTGCATGTTGATGCCGTACTCGTCCTCTCCCCTGTGGATGTAGGCCTCGAACTCTTTTCCGTAGGACCTGATATCCATGAAGAAGATGTCTTCCTGAACGTCTGCGTGCTCCTTTGTGATCATTGCCTGCTTGGTAGCGTACATACAGCACACTGATGAGCAGTACTTCTTCCAGCCCTTCTTCTCGGACCTTGATCCGCAGCACTGGATGAATGCGATCTTCTTGGGGGCCTCACCGTTCGAGGGGCACTTGATGTGTCCGTGGTCGGGTCCTGATGCGCACATCATTCTCTCGAATTCCATGGATGTCACGACGTTGTCGTACCTGCCGTAGCCGTACTCTGTCGCGATGTTTGCATCCCAGACCTGGAATCCGGTTGCGACGATGATCGAACCGACGTCGAGGACTTCCTCTGTCTCCTTGTCAGCGTAGTTGATTGCGCCCTTGAGACATGTCTTCTCGCAGACTCCGCACTTGTTGGCGAGGAGCTTCTTACAGTAGTTGGGGTCGATGAGTGCGACCCTGGGAACTGCCTGCGGGTGAGGGATGTAGATTGCTTTCCTTGTGTTGAGACCGAACTCGAACTCGTTAGGGATGTTCTTGGTAGGACACTTTGCTACACAGTCGCCGCATCCGGTACATTTCGTTGCGTCAACGTACCTGGGCTTCTTCTTCACAGTGACCTTGAAATCTCCTGCGGTACCATCGACCTTGACGACTTCTGTGTACGTCAATGTCGTGATGTTCGGGTGGCCTGCAACATCTGCCATTTTAGGCGAGAGAATACAAGCGGAACAGTCATTCGTCGGGAATGTCTTGTCCAGACGGCACATCTTACCACCAGTGGTGGGGTCTCTGTCTACGAGGTAGACGTGGATGTCCCTTCCTGCAAGATCCAACGATGCCTGGATACCTGCGATTCCTCCACCGATAACCAACGCTGATTTTGTCAAATCTTTGCCTCCGTTATTTATAGGGTTTGGAACGAGACGGTGGATACCATTGGGTATTTTAACTATTTCTACAAAAT
>JAEEGK010022985.1_pt1 | contig 13043 bp, 10 predicted proteins | sample 8958771 | NCBI WGS metagenome assembly JAEEGK01 (sample SAMN16246547, study PRJNA631951) | gut metagenome | biome: gut microbiome; feature: rumen; material: SC-attached | host: Bos | place: Iran: Karaj | collected 2018-10 | reverse complement strand
AAAGTATGGGATCCGATGGATTCAACAGAATCGGGCATACAGATTTCTTCCAGAGAACGACAGCCTTCAAAAGCAGAATCCCCGATATAGATGAGTTTATCAGGAATTTTAACGGACTGAAGAGCACCGCAGCCGCTGAAAGCGCAGGCGGAAATGATCCGCAGCGAATCGGGAAGGATAACAGATTTTAAAGAATTGCAGGCATAAAACAGCGAATAATCCACCAGCGTCAAGCCCTGAGGAAGTCTGACACCGGTGAGGGCAGAACAGCTGTGAAATGCGCCTGTGTCTATTCTTGTGATACTGTCCGGAAGAACAATTCCCTTCAGATTTCTGCAGCCATAAAAAGCCTTTGTTTCGATGACTTTCACACTGTCGGGCAAAGAGATTCTTTCAAGATGCGTCCTGCCGGCAAACGCTTCTTCAGCAATTACCTCAATGCCGTCCGGAACAATAATTTCCTTATCTGAACGTCCGCCTGCAAAATAGATGAGTTTATTTTCCCTGATATTGACAAGAAACTGGCCATTCATTCGGAATACAGGATGCTGTGAAGATATTTCAAATTCAGTAAGGGCGGAGCAACCGGAAAACACGTGATTATCCAGTTCAGAAAGATGATCAGGGAGATTGATCCGGGACAGGGATTCACAGCCGGAAAACGCATTATCGCCAATAGACGTCAACTGATCAGGCAAACGTATTTCAGAAAGATTTCTGCATTCGGAAAAGGCTTCGGCACAGATCTGTCTCACTGATTGAGGAAGGAAAACAGAGGTCAGAGATGTACAGGACTGAAAACAGCAGGAACCAATTGATTTGATTCCATCCGGCAGACGTATGCTTCGCAGAGACTGACATCCTGTAAATGCCCAGTCTTCAATGGTGCGCACAGAGTCTGGAATTGTGATATCCTCCAGAGACTCGCACCAGGAAAAAGCACCTTCTCCAATGGAAACAACAGAATCCGGAATGATCGCATGTCTGTTCTGATAGCACCAGGAAAAAGCGTTCTCAGCAATGGAAGTTACAGGTCTTCCATCATGTTCGGCAGGAATAATCAGATTTGTGTCAGGAGATTCGCAGCTTTCCAGCTGGAAAGAACCGTCTCTTTTACGGCTGTAAACATATTCCGGCATCTATAAGAACCTCGCAGAATTCATTTAAAGTATGGCTTAGAAATCAGGACAGCATGGAAGCACCAATAATTCCGGCTTCGGAACCAAGAACCGCAATCCTGACGGAAGGAAGAGGCTGATCGTTAAAAAGGACATACTGCGGAATTTCACGGACAAGCGGATCCAGCAGATCATTTCCCGCTTTACTGACACCGCCGCCCAGAACAATTACTTCCGGGTCCAGCAGATTAATCACACCGGCAATCGCCTGAGCCAGATAACTGATGTATTTGCGGTAAACATCAGCCGCAGTAATATCTTCTGCCTTTGAAGCATCAAAAACGGTCTTTGCTTCAATACAGGCAGGATCTCCTCCGGCAAGGGACAATATCTTTGATTCGGGATGTTCAGCGACAGCTTCCCGTGCCATCCTGATCATCGCGGTAGCAGAACAATACCGTTCAAGACAGCCGTGATTCCCGCAGGTACAGGGAACTCCGTCCAGATCAAGAATAACATGACCAAGTTCACCGCCGATACCATGGGCACCTTTCCAGATCTGACCATTGATAATAATACCGCTTCCTATACCCGTACCGATCGTAATAAAAACGCTGGAGGAAGTGCCGGCACTGATTCCCGCAACGCTTTCCGCGAGCGCCGCGACATTCGCGTCATTTTCAATATAAACGGGTTTATCGAGGAATTTTCTGAACGTGTCACGAAAGGGGACATGCTTCCAACCCATATTGGTACATTTGATGATTTCACCGGTCTCGGAGGAAGCAATGCCCGGGATGCCGATACCGACGGACTCTATGTCATCCACGGTAAGACCGGCATCGCATACTGTTGAAATGACACAGTCAGCAATGCGCTTAACCTGTTCCTCAAATGGTATGTCAATGACGGTTGGAATTGATCCTTCCTTAATAATCTGAATATTTTCGTTGACAAGACCAACCTTGATTCCTGTTCCGCCAATATCGATTCCAACCCTGATCATCTGAATACTGCCTCCTGTTTATTCATTCGTGTCATCCTGTAATATTGAAAGAAGCTCACGGGCCGCATTGTACCCGGTTCTTTTCAGGCTAAGATTTCTGGCGGCAACCTCTACAATAATGGCCAGATTTCTTCCCGGTTTAATCGGCATCAGCTGATGGGGGACCCGTACTCCCATGATTTCAATCTCATCATCCTTGAGACCGATCCGGTCATAGGCTTTGTTTTCATCCCAGGTTTCCAGTTCGATAACCAGATCAATGGATTTGCTGATAGCCACAGCTCCTATACCATACATGGCCTTAATATCAATCACACCGATTCCCCGGATTTCCATCAGATGACGGATTTTTTCAGGACAGGTGCCGATGAGTCTGTCATCGGCTATTCTGCAGATATCCACAACGTCATCCGCAACCAGCTGGTGACCTCGCTTGATCAGTTCAAGTGCAGCCTCACTTTTTCCTACGCCGCTTTTGCCGGAAAGAAAAACACCCACTCCATATACATCCAGCAATACTCCGTGACGGGTTATATGAGGCGCAAGACGGCGATTCAGATAGTTGATCGCTATGGCAGTAAATTTACTGGTGACAAGCGGACTTGAATAAACAGGTACATCATGCGCTTTGGCAGCAGCAAGAAACTCAGTCGGAGGAGTGAGACTGCGGCAGATAATGATGCAGGGAACCGGATAACTGAAATATTTATCCAGGATTTCTTTTCTGCTTTCGGGTGTCTGCTTTTCAAGATAAGCCATTTCAACTTTTCCGATCAGCTGAGGACGTTCAAAGGCAAAGAACTCATAAAAACCGCAGAATTGCATACCGGGCCTGTTCAGATCCGGCGTCCGGATATCCCATTCCGTCCGGGAAGAGGGAACAAGGCATTCCAGATGAAGTGCAGTTTCAAAATCCCTGGCAGATATCATGAAAGAACCTCCGAAAGCATACTTGAGTCCTTAAAGACGGATTCAATCACAAGCATAGCCTATCATACCACAAAATCAGGAAATATATGACAATTTATAAAAAGAATTGTCTATTTCTGCGCAAACAATACTCTGTTACATACATATCATCAGTTCTTAAAGTATTCCGAAGCTGCTTTCTGAGCAGGAATACAGCTGACAAAACGCTCCATATACCGGTTGAATCCTTTTTCATCCTCAGGATCAGGAGAGACTGTCATCTGCTTCATTCCTGCGAATACATGATTCTGCAGATAATCCTCAAGCGTCTCATCCTGTTTCCTGTAAACCAGATAATCAGCAAGAAGCGCAATGCCCCACGCGCCGCCCTCTCCGGCTGTTTCCATAACGGTTACGGGAGCATGAATCGCTGCAGCAAGATAATTCTGGCCGACGCCTTCTGTCTTAAACAGACCTCCATGCCCGTAGACGCAATCAATAGCCACATTTTCACGGTTCATGATTTCCATACCGTATTTAAGCGTTTCCATACTTGCATAAATCTGGGCACGCATAAAATTGGACAGATTCATGGTTGCGTCGGGAAGCCGCAGAAACATAGGTCTGCCTTCTGTAAGACCGGTAACCGGCTCGCCGGCGAGATAGTTGAAATTCACAAGGCCTCCGCAGTCCGGACTGGCCTCAAGCGATTTTTTAAACAGCTTTGTAAAGACATCGCCGGCTTCTGTCTGAATACCCATCAATCCCGCAAATTCCCTGAAGAGAGAAACCCAGGCATTGATATCGCTGGTACAGCTGTTGCAATGAACCATGCCTACCTGTTTTCCGGCGGGGGTCGTAACAATATCGATTTCCGGATAGACTTTACTCATCGGTTTTTCAAGCACAATCATGCTGAAGATGGACGTGCCGGCGCTCACGTTGCCTGTTCTTGCGCGGACACTGTTGGTCGCTGCCATACCCGTACCGGCATCACCTTCAGGAGGGCAAAGCGGGCAGCCGGGGATCAGATCTCCTTCCGGATCAAGAAGGAGGGCGCCCTTATTCGTCAGTGAACCAGCTTTCTGTCCGGCAACAAGCACATGGGGCAGAATATCGATCAGCTTCCAGGGATAATTCCGTTTGGCCACAAGCTGATCAAAAGCTTTGACCATCGCAGCGTCATATGTGCATGTATCAGAATCAATAGGCATCATTCCGCTGGCATCGCCTACGCCAAGTACCTTTTCGCCGGTCAGCAGATAATGGATCCATCCGGCAAGCGTTGTGAGAAAGGATATATCCTTCACATGCTGTTCATTATTCAGGATAGCCTGATACAGATGGCTGAGACTCCAGCGCTGCGGCATATTGAAAGAGAAAAGACGTGTCAGTTCTTCCGCAGCGGGACCGGTAATGGTATTCCGCCAGGTTCGGAAAGGAACAAGCAGATTCATGCTGCTGTCAAAAGGCAGATAGCCGTGCATCATAGCACTGACGCCCATGCCTGCGAGTCTGGTCAGTTTGATATGATACCGGTCAAAAACATCTTTTTTCAAACCGGCATAACTGGACTGAAGGCCGGCGATAATGGCATCGGCACTGTAAGTCCAGATTCCATCCACATAATCGTTTTCCCATTCATGACTTCCGCTGGCAATTACCTGATGATCACTGTTGATCAGGACGCTTTTGATTCTTGTAGAACCAAATTCGATTCCCAGAATGGCTTTTCCGTTCTGAATCTGCTCAATACTCATTGTGAACATACTCCTTCATTATATATTCATTCCTTTGTTCTGATCGTATCACATCGTTTTTTTTGTGTAAAGGTGAAGATTATTTCATTCCGGTATAATCTGACATGAAAGGAATCTTCTTTTAATCTGATTTTCATATTCTTTTTGTCCACTTTTCAGAACAGCAGGATAAATCTATGTTATTATACCATTGCCGCGGAAAACGGCAGGAAAGGAGAGCATCAGATGGACACCTACACAATCGAAGACATCGAACTGCTCAGAAAAAAAAGCGGACTCAGTTATCAGGAAGCCGTGGCGCTTCTGGATTACCATAACGGCAGTCTCGCTAGGGCTCTTATCGACCTGGAGAAAAGCGGAAGACTGAAAGATGAAAACACAGAGAAAGAGGGAACACGAACCATGAGCGAAAACGCCAAGAAGAACGAAACAAAAGATAAGGCACTGGGCTTTCTGCAGAAACTTTACCGCAGCAGAGTGAAAATACGCAAAGGAGAAACCGGAATCGTCAACGTTTCCATCCTGTTCGCCGGCCTCTGTCTCCTGCTGGCACCGCATATGACAATAGCAGGTATCATTGTCTCCATGATTCTGGGATATCAGTTTTCCTTCACAGGCATGGATCCGGATTTTTCAACGGACAGTCTGGAGAAAATGGTGAAAAATGCTGCGCAGAACGCTAAAACGTCCGTTTCCAGCGTTGTTCATACGATCTCCGAAGAAACAAAAGTCCGCCAGGCTAAAACACCGGGTGCGGGTCATCTGTTTATGGAAGAAAAGAAAGATCAGAAACCCGAAAAGATCCCGGATACGGATACTGCCGCCGAAAGCCTGAAGCAGCAGGCAAAGGAAATAGAAGAGACTATGGATTCCTTCTTCAACAGCAATCCTGCGGCCGTTAACGCACACAGCGCCTATTCAGCCGCCACCACAAGCGTTCCGACCATACAGGTTCCTGTGCAGACAGAAACAAGGGACGGAGATATCGAAACCAGCGATGACAAGGACGGTTATTCCTCCGTAACGATCGGATAAACATTCTTCAAAAACGGTAGTCCGGACGGATGCCGTTTTTGCTGCTGTTCCGGCTGATGAAAAAATGAAAGGACAGAAGACAAAATGGCAAAAATCCTCATTGTGGAAGATGAGAAAAAAATCGCGAGATTCCTGGAGCTTGAACTGAAACATGAAGGATATGAAGTGATCACTGCCTTTGACGGCAGAAGCGGACTGGATACAGCTCTGGAAGCAAATCCCGATCTTCTGATTCTTGATCTGATGCTGCCGGAGCTAAGCGGAATAGAGGTTTGCAGACGGCTGAGACATACCAGCGATGTGCCGATTATCATGCTGACAGCCAAAGACGATGTATCCGATAAAGTAATGGGACTGGATATGGGCGCGGATGATTATGTTACCAAACCTTTTGCCATTGAGGAGCTCCTCGCGCGGATCCGTGTCGCCCTGAAGAAAAACCGTATACACAGCCCGCAGGCTGCCGAAGAAGACAATCATATCCTGAAAGCAGGATGTATCAGCATTGATACAGCCTCATGGCAGGTGCGGGTCAAAGGAGAGCCTGTGGCACTGACCAGGAAAGAATTCGACACTCTTAAATATCTGATGGAACACAAAGGAATTGCCGTTACCCGGGATAAACTTATGAATGAAGTTTGGGGATATGATTATTTCGGCGATTCCAATATCGTGGACGTATATATCCGTTATCTGCGGCACAAGATCGATGATCAGTACAATATCAAGACAATCCATACAATACGCTCTGTAGGATATTTATTTGATTATGAAGAAGAACAGGCATAAGAAAGCAAAAACAAATCCCAAAGACAGAACGGAACGCGAACTTGTTCTGGCCAATAAAGTCAGCGGAAGCCTGCACGGCGGCGTAAGCAGGATCAGGCTTTCCCTGGCGTTCAGGATCGCACTGCATTACTGTTTCCAGCTTTTCAGAAGCTTTATTCCGGCAGCACTGATTCTGAGCATTGTATTCTGCTTCAGCATCGGAATCCCTGTCTCAAATGAACTGAATGAAATGCTGTCCCCTCGGGATGAACAGACTGAAAACGGAAAAACGCTGGAAAAAGGTTATCTGAAAGCGCAGATGACAGAAGCCCTGCCTGAGGAGGACTTTTTTCCCAGGTTTTCCAGACATATGTCCGTCATGTTCGGAAAAGTATTTACCAGGCAGGAATTCCGGTTTTATTACGAACGGAACAATCAGAACTGGCTTGTAACACTGAATATACATTATCTTTGTATCGTCTGGATGATCCTGATGGCTGGTTTGCTTCTTTGCGATCTCTTCCGCGTCCTGTACTTTTTCAGACATGATCAGCGGCTGAATAAACGTGTTCTGGCTCCGATCCGAGATATCACTTCCATGGCAGAAACGCTGTCAGAAAGCAATCTTTCCAACCGGATCAATATAGCTGGAACAAAAAATGAGCTGAAAGATCTTGCGGCAGTGATCAACCGGATGCTTGACCGGATTGAAAAAAGCTACAACAGCCAGAAACAGTTTGTTTCAGACGCGAGCCATGAACTGAGAACTCCGATATCGGTTATCCGCGGCTATACCGATATGCTCAAACGGTGGGGCAAGGATGATCCCGAGATACTGGATGAAGGAATCACCGCCATTTCCCAGGAAACGGAGAGTATGAAGGATCTGGTGGAAAGTCTGCTGTTCCTGGCAAGACATGATAAAAAAACCCTGATGATGGAAATGTCTTCCTTTGATCCGGCGGATCTGATCAGAGAACTGCAGAAAGAGGAGATCATGGTCCATAAGGAATATCATTTTGTGACATCCCGAATGGATTCGATCACCATTAATGCCGACAGAAATATGATGAAGCAGGTTCTGAGAATTCTGTGTGACAACGCGGTCAAATACTCAAAGCCGGATACAACCATTACTTTATCCTGCACCCTGGAGAATGATCATACCTGCTGCCTGTCTGTAAAGGATGAAGGACAGGGAATCTCACAGGAAGAGCTGCCAATGATTTTTGAACGCTTTTACAGAAGCGACAAAGCCAGACAGTCTGAGACAGGAGGACACGGTCTTGGATTGAGCATAGCAAGAATTATTGTTGTTGCACACAAAGGAAAACTCAGGGTCCGTTCGAAACCCGGATGCGGTTCTATATTTTCTATTATTCTTCCGATCGGTTCAGATCAGGTTCAATCAATTACTTGACATATCTGTTAACAGGTCTAGGAGCGCGCATTTTATGCGCGCCTTTCTTTTTACGGTGAATCATCAGGTATGCAATAATACCGGTCAGGACAAGGGGCGGACCGAGCAATATCAGCGCGAATTCAAAACTGAAAGGCGGGAAAGGATTGGGGTCTGCATTTGTTTCAGCAATAATCTCGTCCAGAGATTTAGGTGCGTTTTCTCTTTTTTCAACAGAACGGGAAGCAGTCAGAGAATATTCATAAAGAATTCCCTTATCATCCCGGTAGGACAAAGTGCCGATTTCTTCTCCCACCTGAATCGGTGCCCGCAATTCACCGCGGGTAAACTCAATACTAAATGTACGGTCCAGGTTATCTGCCATTCTCCTGACATCTGATTTTGTGGTAACAATCCTGGCGTCTTCCCCCTTGGGGATACAGGTCAGGGGAATTTTACCGTTATTCGCGTCAGAGGTGGAATAGTTCAGGGTGTCGATCGTAATGGGATGCATATTGTAAAGATCCGCAGGGGATACACTGACATACTGACTGAAACCATAGTCCATGAGCTTGATTGTATCGGCCCAGCGGGCTTTCCGTCCGGTAAACATGACGACGGAAATCAGCTCAACGCCATCCTTTTCGGCAGATCCTGCAAAACAATATCCGGAATGTGAATGAGAACCGGTTTTGATGCCGGTTGCAAATTCATAATAATACTTATTGGGACTGTCTTCACTGCCTGGCAGCATATATTCGGTTTTGGTTGTAATGGTGCGGGAACGCTGCTTGTTGGTCCTGGGAATCTGGTAAGATGTTGTTTTAACAATCTCACGGAAAGTTTCATTCTGCATTGCTTCACGCGCGATGATTGCAATATCACGTGCGGTGGAATAATGATTTTCATCATGATATCCGTGAGGATTAACAAAATGCGTGTTGTAACATCCCAGATTCTGTGCTTTTGTATTCATCAGATCCACAAAGCGGGCAATATCTCCGGAAATATATTCCGCGATAACGTTTGCGCCGTCGTTGGCGGAAAGAAGCATTGTACCGTATATCACATCAATCAGGCGGATTTCCTCGCCGGCTTTCAGATACATGGTGGAGGAATCCGGAGGAACGTTGACTGCATTTTCGGATACTATGACTGTATCATTGAGATCGTCCGCAATCGTCAAAGCAAGCATGACTGTCATGATTTTTGTCATGGAAGCGGGATAACGTATTTCATCCGGATCCTTTTCAAAAATGACTTCAGCTTTGTCCTGGGTCATCAAAACAGCCGACAGGGCATAAAGCTGATCAGCAGAAAGATTTTCCGGATGCTCCTTGTCATATTCAGGCGCGTCCGGGGACAAGGTAGGCTGAGGAATCGGTTCGGCTGTCGGCGCAGGATCTTTCTTTTTCGCTGCCTGTGCGTAAGAAAAGGAGAAAAAAAGCAGTACAAAAGCAAGCATAAACAGTATGATTTTTTTCATACGCTATTTCTCCTTTCTTTAAACATGGGATACAGCAGAATGAATTAAGCAAGCGGAACAGACGCGGGAACTGAAAATGCGGGGACAAGGGAATTGCCGCTCAGCTGAAGAAAAAGGAAAACAATACCGATCACAGCAAGATACAGCGCAAACCAGGACAGGGGAATTTTCGTAATGATCCGCAGCATAAAACGGATCGCCGCATAACCGACAACAGCCGCAACAAGAACACCAACAAGAGAGGGGATGAGTTCAATTTCAGACAGATAACCAGCTTCCAGCGCGTCTTTCCCTTCCATCAGAAGAGAGCCTACAATGGCAGGGGCACTCATCATAAAAGAAAAGCGAGCCGCGGTGTTTTTATCCAGCCCGGTCATCGTACCGCCGAGAATAGTGGAGCCGCTTCTTGAAATTCCGGGCGTCATGCCGATTCCCTGGAACAGACCCATCACAACCGCCTGTACAATACCGACTTTCCCGCTGCCGTTTTTCTGCCGGACAGCAATCCTGTCGCATATTATAAGAAACAGAGCGGTGATCAGGAAAGAGGTACCAAGAAACCATCCGCTGTCAAACACGGCAAAACCATTGACCGAAGGAAATGCCTTTTTTGCAGCAAGATAGACGGCAAGCGTCGGCACCGAAGCAATGACAAGCAGCAGCAGTGTTTTGTTGCGTACGGGGTGAAGGATCATATCAAGCCATTCCCTGCGAAAAACGATGAGAACAGGAACCAGCGTGCCGACATGAAGCAGAATATCCAGCATCTTCATAGCCGGAGATTCGGTCTGAATTCCCAGAAAAATACGTGCAAGAAGCAAATGCCCGCTGGAAGACACAGGAAGGAATTCGCCCAGGCCCTGAATGATTCCGAGAAGAGCGCTTTGCAGAACAGACATCAGGCATACCTCCAATAAGATGATTATATTATATTATCATATCCGTTCCTGTTTGGAAAGCTTGTCTCAGCCGGGGATCACTTGACGGTTTATCATTCAACGGATATAATTTTTTGCCGGAAAGCCAATAAATATACCTATTAATAAGGAGTAACCAGGGATATGAAACTCGGAGTTGTCGGTCTGCCGAATGTCGGAAAAAGTACTTTGTTCAATGCAATCACCAACGCAGGCGCACAGGCGGAAAACTATCCTTTCTGCACCATTGAACCCAACACGGGTATGGTTCTTGTGCCTGATCACCGGCTGAATGTGCTGGCCGAGATGTATCATCCGAAAAAGGTTACTCCCACCACCATAGAATTTGTGGATATCGCCGGCCTTGTAAAAGGCGCCAGCAGAGGAGAAGGGCTTGGCAACAAATTTCTTTCCCACATCCGTGAAGTAGACGCTATTGTACATGTTGTCAGATGTTTTGACGATGACAACATCATTCATGTTGACGGCTCCGTAGATCCTGTGCGCGATATTGAAACGATTAATCTGGAACTGATTTTTGCCGATATGGAAACCGTACAGAAGCGCAAGGAAAAGGCTGAAAAAAGCTTCCGGGGCGGAGACAAGAAAGCAGGCGCGGAAGCGGAACTTGCCGAACGTCTGTACAGTCATCTTGAATCCGGAAAACCAGCCCGTACCCTTGAATGCACGGATGATGAAAAACAGATTATGCTCGGTTGGTTCCTGCTGACAACCAAGCCGGTTATCTATGCAGCCAATATATCAGAAAACGACCTTGGCAAGGACGAAAACGAAATCGATTTTGTCAGGCAGGTCAAAAAAACAGCCGCTGAAGAAAATGCGGAAGTCATTGTGATTTCCGCTGCTATAGAACAGGATATCGCCTCTATGAATCCTGAGGAAAAAAGCGAATTTCTAAGCGAACTGGGAATCGGACAGAGCGGACTGGATCGTCTGATTACCGCCAGCTACCGGCTGCTCGGTCTGATTTCATTTCTGACCGCAGGAGAGGATGAATGCCGGGCATGGACCATTGTCAACGGAACGAAGGCTCCCCAGGCCGCCGGCAAAATTCATACCGATTTTGAAAAAGGCTTTATCCGCGCCGAGATTGTTCCTTTTGATACTCTGGCTGAACTGGGCAGTATGGCTGCATGCCGGGAAAAAGGTCTTGTCCGCAGCGAAGGTAAAGATTACGTCATGAAGGACGGGGACATCACCCTGTTCCGCTTTAATGTCTGAAGAGAGGAATGAATGCGTCATGTCCCGTGTACAGTATTTCTGGAAACGTTTAAAAAAGATGGACTGGAAGGCTATGTGGAAAACCACGGGCCTGCTGAAAAAGCGCAGCGGAAAGGGAAGGCTGTGGCTTCTGACGGATATGCTCCGCTGCGGAATCAAGTATAACGCCGGCTATATCGACTATAAAATTGCCCAGATGTACAAGCTGAACGATGAGCAGCGCAAAACCGTGATCACCCGGGGGATTTCCAACGATATTGTCCGCCGGATGAATCCTAAGGAATACTGGCACACATTTGATGACAAAACTGAATTCAACACTTTCTTCAGCGAATGGATACCGCGTAAATGGATCCGTATTGATGATTCCACGTCCACAGAGGATCTGTACGCGTTATGCCGTAATTTTACCCAGCTGATCGGCAAACCGCTGGAAGGATCAAGCGGCGTAGGCATACAGAAATATACGGAAGACGACTGGAAAAACGGTCCGGAGGCTTTCCTTGCAAAACTGAAGGCAGACGGTATCGGTATTCTGGAAGAGATTGTGGTACAGCATCCCAAGATGGCATCCCTGTGTCCCACATCCGTGAACACATGCCGGATTGCAACGCTTCTGGGAGATAAAAAACAAGGGATTGTCTACGCTTTCCTCCGGATCGGAAACGGTAAAGTAATGGATAATGTTGACTGCGGCGGCATGGCATCCAGAATCAATATTGAAACCGGAAAACTTTCCACAGTCGGCGCGGATAAGCAGGGTAACACCTTTATCAAACATCCAATGACCGATACCAGCATCATCGGTTTCCAGATTCCTTTCTGGGAAGAAGCAAAAAAGATGTGCATGGAAGCTGCTATGAAGATTCCTCAGATGCGCTTTATTGCCTGGGATGTGGCCATCACGGAAAAAGGGCCTACATTTATTGAAGGAAACAGTTTTCCGTCCCATGCCATCCCGCAGTTTGCCGCACATTATCCGGACGGAATCGGTATTCTGCCTGAATTCGAAAAATTCATTGATCTGTAACCATAAAATAATTCTTGCATATAGTTTATAATTATGTTAATATATTTGTCGTTATGCGGACGGTCCTCTGTCCGGAACAGTTGATTCATCCGTTCGGATGAACCGCCGGGTCACGAACGTCTATGAGGGAAGGAGGCACAAACCATGAACGAAATTATCCGCTCTATCGAAGCAAAACAGATTCGCAGCGATCTGCCCGAAATCAATGTCGGTGATACCGTACGTGTATGGGTGAAGGTTGTTGAAGGCAACCGTGAACGTCTGCAGGCTTTCGAAGGAACCGTTATCGCCAAGCGCAACGGCGGAATCCGTGAAACATTCACTGTTCGCCGCGTATCCTACGGTATTGGCGTGGAACGTACTTTCCCGATCC
>JAEEGK010022979.1_pt1 | contig 13044 bp, 12 predicted proteins | sample 8958771 | NCBI WGS metagenome assembly JAEEGK01 (sample SAMN16246547, study PRJNA631951) | gut metagenome | biome: gut microbiome; feature: rumen; material: SC-attached | host: Bos | place: Iran: Karaj | collected 2018-10 | reverse complement strand
CCTGCCCACCTCAATTGAGACGAATCCGGTGTATTCACACGCTTTGAGCAAGTCAAAGATATCGCGATGAAGCTTTCGCTCCTCTATAGGCTTAAGCCCCGGTTCACTGACATGAACATGGTTAATATGCTGTTCTCTCCCCTTCAAAACAGAAACGTCCTCATCGTTTTCAATCATGGTTCCGATATCAAGATTAAGCTTAAATCCATCCGAATTCACCCGTTCGATAAGTTCCATTGCAGAAGCTGTATCATTGATGAAATTAGTATTGTAAATAGGTGGATTAGCCTCCATTCCCACAACTGTTCCATGTTCTACAGCGTAGTCTCCAACTTCCTTAAAAAAACGGATTGCAATATTTTCATCGGCACCATCCGGAATGCTCCTGTTTCTGGGACATCCAAATACGAGATTCTTGCATCCAACTGCTTCGGCAAAATCAATTGCCTTCTTGGTATAATCCAACAATGCAGCTCTATCTTCATCTGTTCCAAAAAGCTTTTCGCTTCTTCCGTACCATATAGACTGCATAGACGGAACAACAAATCCATATTCTGTTTTCAACATATCTGCCCACGCTCTTGCTTCATCAAGCTTACTATAAGGCTGTTCCGGAAAAATACGGGTCGGAGCTATTTCAAGCCCCATAAACCCATTATTTTTCATCATTAAATATACTTCTGAATCATCTTCTTCCGACCAGCCTATATTCGATATTGATAATTTCATGATCAATCTCCCTCTAAGACACTCATTGCTACGTTTCTTAAATTTCTTGCCGTTTCGATCTTTACTGCATTAACCTCTTTCAGATACCAATAATAATCCGCACTGCATCTGATCAAATAATCATGCTTTCCCTCATCAACAGTAATACTATATCGATATTTCTCTATAAATTTACCGTTTTGATAATATCCAAGTATCACATCAGCCCACGTGGACTCGTCATCACCTTCATATCTACCTTCCGTATCAAGTCCATCATAATCCACTGTAAGTTTCAAATAATTCCCAGTATCTGATACAGAGACCGCATTATTGTCAAAAACATAATATCCATCTATATTTGCCAAAGTACATATCGTTTTATTGTTCACAGCCTCCTGCTTATCGGACTCTGCCCAAATTCTCGGAAGTTCATCAAGAGATGAATTATGTAAAGCATCTATATAGTCATAAGTTATATTTCCGTCATCATCCGGATTTTCAACAGGTCCATCATAGCCATAATCGATATATTCTATCGCACTTTCTCCGGAATCGGAGCTTATTAAGTCATTTGTATGCTCTGTGCCTTTGATTAACTCAGAGACCTTACTCTTATACTCATCATATTTCTCCGGCAAGCACCATACCGCATATTCGTTGCCATACCTGCATAAAGGCTTATAATTCCTATATATATACTCATAGACCGCATAATATCTGTACGCATTCGTCACTCCGTCCAGACTGTTTGAACAACTGTAATTTGTATCATCTACCGGCATTAATACAACAGGAACACCTTTTATTTCTTTTATGAATTCTTTTTGCGTAAATTCACCTGACAATTGTAACGGGGACTGCGATACATAGACCGGACACCTATATCCCATAGCCGAATACAACACTGTTCTATTTATAAAATCAACATATGTTTCATCATCTTCCAGCAATTCATTCAATATAACTCCATAATCTGCTACATAATTTGCAAACTCCTCTGCAAACTGAACACGTTCTACCTTTTCTCGAGCATATTTTATCTTTTCCCAATTAGTCTGGAATACACTTCCGTCATCTGATCTAATCGGATTTTCAGCACAAAACCGTGATGGTTTCCAGCTCTCAATTATCGACTCAGGAGCAGAAACTGCACAATCTGCAACTGTAAATGATGTAAAGTTATCCGCTCTCAAAAATAAACCGTTCAGTACTATCAAAAGCATAAATGTAGGAACAAACCACTTCATGCTCTCTTTATAAAACGCCAGGAACAGTGCGAGGAATAGATAAGCACTCCAACATACAATTGTAGTATGATTCTCTTCCAGTGAATGTCTCACCAAACCTCTCGAAAAATTCTGAAAATATGACAGATTCAATATCAGCAATAGCATCCATCTTTCTGTTCCGATCTTTTCCCTAAATCCCTTTGAAAAGATTGTATAGACCAATGCAAGAACCATCACAAACGGAACAATAATATATCCCCATGCAAAAAGCATGTTATCAACTGTTCCTATTCCTGTATAAGCCCAGTTTTGATTAGACAGATTTATCATAAGGAACTCGATAAGTCTATTTATTGGATTAAGGCCTTTTATCATACAGATGGTAAACCATGTTGCACCTCCCACAATGCCCCATCCTATCAAAGAAATGCTGAGCTCTTTCAGCGCTTTCAGATTCTTATTAGCTATAACATATATGAGCAGAGCTATAATTACCGCCAATCCAAATGCAAATCCAAGGTCCAAGCGGTACAAAGCGCACCATACAACGGCTCCCCATAACAAATTTGCTCTTTTTATGGTGTTTTCACGTACATATACCATAGCAGCAAGACATGTAAGTATTCCAAGTCCGTAATATGAAACGAATCCTAAAAACGGAAACAGCAATGAAATCAACAGTCCCATCTCTCTGTTCCAAATTCTTGCAATAACAAAATAAAAAAGTAATACCAATACAACATTAACAAGACCACTATACGGTGAAACAATACCTGCAAAATCATTATTGATCACAGCATAAAGTATTCCTTCCCATACATCTGTCATCATGTGTCCGCCATAATGCTGAACTATCGGAATATCTCCGTAATTAAAGAAATCACTCAGCAAAATACTTGTGTTGGCACTTTCAAACAAATCCGGATTATATACATATGAAATCGGTATCTGAACACTCAGACATGTCACACCCACTATAACTACAGGAAACACTATTTGCTTCCAATCATTAACCCTGTAGTTCTTCTTAATAAACAAATGCAGAACTATCGCTGTTATAATAAATCCTATTATGCAAGCAATCTTATAAAATTTAGCCGGATGTGCCACGAATACATTATGCTGATTTAATACATGAATCAATTCTATGTACAAAGAAGTCGCCAACGGAATGAAAGCTAAAACCACCGCAACAAACGGCAACGCCTGCGAAACTCGCTGTTTATCACATATCCTTCCCAAATACTTACAGGAAACAAATACACTGATAAAAAGAATTGTCGCAGCCCCCAATACAAGCCTTCCTGTTCCCAGCTCTCTTCCCCGGAAAACAGCAAAAATTACCGCTATACAAATCACAGACACAGCCAGCTGCTCAAACTTATCAAGAGATATAAATCTATCAACAGCAAAAACCACATAACAAATAGCTACCAACGCAATCAGCATGATAGTATTCTGCGAGAAGTAGTAAATACCTGTTGTATCTGAAGCATCCTTGAAATAGGTGATACATCTTAATACCAGACTGCAATTTGCAAGAATCATGTAATTGTCCAAAAAGGCAACAACTCTTTTTTGCTCTTCTGTCTTCGCCTTGCCTATGTAATAATTTGCCAACATAAACAGCAATACAAACACCACTCCAAAAGCAATGAACCAATTATTGAAATTGCTGATTCTCCTTGAAACATCCACATCATTATTAAGAGCCTTTCCTATTATTCTCTTGAATGTAAGGACATTAGTACGAATACTGTCAATAGGATTATAAAGAAGAACAAGAGAAACCGAAAAAAACAAAGAATATGACATCCCCTGCTTTGTCAAACCGGAGAAAGCTCCATAAATCTCTTCAAACTTAACTATTGAAATGCATAATGCAATTCCAATAGCCAGTGAAAAAATAGTTGTTACTATAAGCTCAAAAATCGCTGCAAGATTAAAATATCTGTATGTCTGAGTCAATCCCATAAGAAGGTGTCCTTCTAAAACATTCCCCTCCGATGAAAAACTCATATAGGATCCGGGTGCACCTCCGTCACCATAGACAAAGCCTTCCAAACTGTCTTCCGATGAAATACACAAAGTATATGGCTCGCCCCTATTAAGCTTACCAATGCTTAATCCCACATTATTCCACTCGTTTTCGATAAATATACCTGTATTTACATTTTCATCAGCAATAATCGTGCCCTTTACATCTTTAACAGAAATATCAATATCCTTATCTTCAGATGCACTCACATAATAAAGCTGCACATTACTTAGTATATTTCCTTCCGCAATAAACTCCTGCTCTACGGAGTGAAAGTTGGACAGATTCCCCCATCCCCCTCCGATATTATCATTTTTGGAAGAATATTCTTTATAATTTTCAAAAGACTTAATGCCCCCGGCAAACTGTAATCTGAATATCGTAACAAGAATAGCCAGGCATAAAACAACCTTTAATGCACGTCTCAATCTCACACTGTTTTTAATTTTACACAAAGTATCCTTCACGCCCCGACAAACTCCTTTATCTCTGATAATATCCGACCTTTATCGCAAATATAGCCGTTCTTTCCGCCAAATATCTCTGCATGAACAGTCTTATAATCATAATTTGCTGGTGCTCCCCCAAGTTCATTGACAAACTCTTCACCCGAAAGATATTTGTAAACTTCTGCGGCCGATACCGGCTCCGTCGCCGGATGCCAAAGCTTAATGCCTTTTCCCATCGCGGTCTGTATATCATCCCACAATCTACCGAGGTTATAAAACTGGTAAATACTTCTGCTATCAGTAAAATTAAGAGCAGAAAAGCCAAGTTTCCTGAATCTATCCTTAAGCCCTTCCCTGTCTTCATCATCTACCTCAACTTTATAAAAGCCATTATCCTGAAGATGGTAAAACTTCTTAAGCTCAGGATCCTTTGCTGATAATTCTTCAAATTTTTCAGCCTTTAACATAAACGGAATAAAATTAATGTAATCGTATATGAAATTCTTCTTTATATTTTTCCCAAAAAGTCCCGGTAATCTGATAATCAATGCATCAGGATATTTCTCCCTGACCCACAACTCCAATCTGTAACGGTTTAATCCATATGCATGGAGATTTTCCGTATCAATATCAGAATTCTCATCAACTCCCATGGGATTTTTGAAAACATCTATAGTCGATATGAGCACCAACTTCTTAGGTGCTATCATGGTAATGTTTTCTTCAGCCTGATAGATAAGTTCCATATCTTTTTCAGGCGCATTGTTTGCAAGATACTTCTCCGCTCTTAATCCTGCATATATCAAAAGATCCGGTTCTGTACCGTATGCTTCCTGTATATTCTTGGAATTATAAAATGCATCAAAATCTCCCGCATCATATATGTTGCTTCCCACAAATCCCGTATAACCTACTAACGCTTTCATTTTCCCTCCGGATTTAATTTGATATTTTTTCTACGCTTTCATAGTTGTAATGCTTTTTCTTGAACACCATATCTACGATAAGTTGCAAATACTTTACGATAATCGTGAGTATCCCAAACAATCCAAAAAAAGCAACGGACAAAAACAGCAACGTAGTTGTCCAACCTTCAATGGGATGACCTATCAAGTAAACAATCACTGTATATAAGATCATGAAGACTGAAACAAGCATCATTGCAGATGTCATCCAAAATGAAAATCTATAACCAAATCCGGTAAATAAAATCAACGTATCAACCGCCAGACTCGATCTGTATCTTTTCTCTTTTGAATCAACATTATTCCTGCCGGCATTTTTCACTTCATACTTGAGGTTTGCAGTCTTAAGACCGCATCCTGCATATATTGCCTTTCTGTATGGAATTGTCTTATTCATGGAACTGATTCTATTTATTACTCTTCTACTAAGGATTCTGAAACTCTCTGTTGTAAGTTCATAAGAGTTTTCAGTAAATCTGTCGAAAACTTCATAGAAAAAACATGAAGAAAGTTTTTTCTTATTTGAAGATGCACTAACAATGTCATATCCGGTTAAGGAATGGCGATAAATCTTCATTATCATCTCAGGATCAAAATCAAGGACCGTGTTATCAAATTCAAATACAAAATCGCCAATGGCCAGATCTCTTCCGGCATCCATAGCAAGTTCCACGCCATGGAAAAAACTCATATTAACAACGGAAATACTTGTTGTTTCAGCTTTTTCGCTTATCGCTTTTATTACATTGACACTGCCGTCATCAGAACAATCATTGACACAAATAATCTCTGAATGCTCAAAATTCTCTTCCATGATTCCGATCATCATGTACAAAAAAGTCTCTATTCTTCTCTCAGCATTATGAACATATATAACAGCCGAAACAAAATTCTTTTCCTTATTCAACATTGTCTAATACCTCATCCAAGTCATAAACTGTATTTATTTTTCCGGAAAGCACACCTACGAAAGTAGGATTCTTGGAATAAGTCCTGATTACCGTAGGTCTTGAATCATCTATTTCCGAACTCTTCAAAATCGGTTTCATTGAAAACAGTGATTTCTTATACTCAAACCGGTAATCATCCAACATGTACTTTCTTGCCAAGCTTGCCATATATGGAAACGCCGTATCCGGTTTAGCCGGACACTCATTACAATTTCCTAATCGCTTTGTAGAGCAATGTCCTTTACTCGCTCCCTGACAAGAAAAAGTGGGGACCGTATCATAACTTGTTGTATGCGGTGTAAATGTTACTGACGTCAGCGAATGGTATCCCGTCTTTCCAAAAGGCATAATAGAGAAAAACGGACCATCCATTACCGTGAAGCCGATCTCTCTTAGTTTTTCATTGACATCACAAAGAATAATCTCGCATAGCTCATACTTAATTTCAAATTTTTCAAATCCTGCCATCTCAAGGATCTGATTGGTTCCCGCATATGTGGAATTCAGTACGAATGCAGATTCATAGGAATTGCCGTCCTCAGTTTCGATCACATAAGTATCCGATTGCCTTTCAATCGCATTGATCTTTACACCATATTTAATAGTTACTGCATTTTCATACTTTGAAAGTTCATCCAACAAATATTCTTTAAGGATTGTTGCATCATAAGTGTACTCCCTGGTCCTAAATGCACCATCACACATACCATCTCTAAAATAGTTGTCGGCATGAAGTTCTTCACACGGAATATTCGCCGCCTTGCAAAAGTCTTTGAACTGCTTACCGTCTGACCACGAATACTGACTTGAAGTCGCATAAATCTGCTCAAACTCTTTGTTTATGCAAAATGCAAAATCCTTATTAAATCTTTCAAAATATCCTGCTGATTTGAGAGCCGTTGAAATAGATCTCGGGTAATGATACCCCTGGTGAACCCTTGCCTGATTAATATACGTAGCTCTCTTGAAAGGTGCCTCATCACATTCAAGCACTATTACACTCTGCCCTTTTTTGCAACTGTAAAGCGCAGAATATAATCCGTAAAGCCCTGCACCTATAATGATTTTTTCATACTTCTCCAAAATTACTCCTCCGATGCTATTACAGCACAGACCAAATCCTAGATTTAAAAGAGACGGGTTCCCCTACCCTCACTATTTTTCTGATATCAAACAAAAAACTCCAAAGATTAAGAGCTATTCATCATTTTATCTATTATACCTGTTTGTCGCGTAATTTCCAAATAAATATACTCCGAGTTCTTGCAAACTCGGAGCCAGATACTATTTTATTTGTATTATCACTTTGTTTTCACTGTATCAAGAAATATTTCTCAATCTTCGCTTAAGAAAATACAACATCACCCCTGCATATTCCGGATACTCATTTGAATTTTCTATCTTTTCAATCATTTTTCTTATTTCAGTATGCATTCTCTCTTTACTTCTCACTCTACCATTCAAAGTTTCCATTTTCTTCGAAAAGCACTTATACACATTTTTTCTTCCTGCGACTAGCCTTGTAGCAGTATCAAACTTTAAATTCCCTTTTTCATCACGTATACCATTGAGATTAAGAATATCATTAATTTGTCTGTCTGCCTCCGGATTACTTGATTGAATAAATCCGTCACGAGTATACTTTATGCTATCGATAAAAGTTTTATCACGAGGATCTATTGTAAGATCCTTATTTCCTTTTGAAGCATCACAGCACAAAACCTTCTTATCACTTTTATCGCAGCTTCTTCCGCCATCACAACACCCAATCATATTCTGATAATCAAGAGCGTATTGCTTGTTCTTTATTGGTTTAAAATGTTCTATGACCATACTACCATCTTCTCTTATTCGCCTCATACAATAAGCACACAATCCATGTTGCTCAGCAAATAAATTCTTGCGAATAGTATTCTTGTCAAGCAAATCAAAATAGTTCCTTACTGAACCTGAATCTTCATCGCTAAGCTTTTGCCATTCTTCTGATTTTTCTATACCTATAACCTGCTCGTTCAAGCTTCTTGGAGTCGCACGCTTTTGAATCAATAACATAATTAATCATCCATCCATGAATTCAATTTGTATGTCTGCTGTAATTCCGCGTAAAAAGCTGAATCTTCACCATATTCCGCTCTTGCATTATCAAGAATTTTACGCGCTCGATCATCGTCTGCATCATCCAACGCCTTCTCAAGTGCATCCAATTGCATCTTAGCTTCCACAGGCATATCAACAGTTCCCTGCCTCAGTGTAAGAACATCTCCTGTAGAAAAACCATAAGCAGAATCCAAATATGTAACACCTCTCTCTTCATCCAGGTTAATAATATTTGCATCCTTTGCAGAAGATATTATCATCGGCGAATGAGTCGCTACAATAAACTGTACATGAGGGAATGTTGCTTTTAATGCATCCAATATCCTCCATTGCCACTTAGGATGAAGGTGTGCATCAATCTCATCAATAAGGACTATTCCTCTTATCCCCTGCAAATCTTCAGACATCTCCGGATTAAGAACAACCGCTCTGTATGCAAGCTCCATGATCATTGACAACACAGCTCTGTATCCTGTACTCAGGTCATACAAAGGCATTCTAGATACACCATCATCATATATAAGTCCACCAATTTCAGATGAATAGTATACTTTAATATCTCTGTCATTATCTTCAAGATATTGTATAAACAGCTCAACAATTCTCTGGAACAGTTTAAATTCTCTTATCTCCGCTTTTCTTTCAAACTCCATAAGTGCCATCTTAAGGCACCATTTCTGAATTACATCCTCATAACCAATTTCGAATAAACAATTTTCGTAACCGGATTCCCTACTAACCGCCCCGAAATCTACTGTAATCTGATTTCTATTGTCACCAGGCTTTATCTTCCATTCACGATCAAATCGCTGATAACTAATTAACGGATATACACCATTCATAAATCTAAGCATTTCATCTTTGTGGCCAAATCCCTCAATTGTATTTAAATTTAGAATATTGGTGATATCTTTAGCTTCTTGGCCAAACTTAATAAGTGTACCATTAAAATCCACTGCACTTCTAACAGTCACAGGAAATTTCTGTTCAAACTCAGTTACCGAATCCCCGACCTTTTTCTGTTCATGCCTAATATCATCCTTCATAATTGCAAAAAAACTTACTGCTGAAATCGAATGAGTAAGAAAACCAAGCGTGATTGCTGCAGCTGAAAGAATACTTGTCTTTCCTGCACCATTATTTCCAATTATTAAATTGATTCCATCTGTAAATTCCAGATTCTGCGATTCGATTCCTCTAAAGTTTTGTATATATAATTCTTTTAAAAACATACTTTGACCTCTCTAATTTCCCCCCATAATCACAAAACATAAAGTTTACTGCATTACAGATACTCAATCGCTTTTTCTGTATATGGATATTACGACTATTCCGTTATAAACTCTATCTTTAACACAGAGCATAGCTCACCAAATATATTTTTTATACGTTTTTCTTCAATTTCCTGCAATACTTATTCTCAGCAACATATAACTCATCAAGCGAATGCGCTGTTGTCCCGTCATTGACAATATATGCCTGAAATTCCTTATTGGAGAACTTCATAACATGATGCAAATTTATAATAAAATCTTTTTCTTTAGAAAATTTTGTAATCCATTTTGCGCAATTATCACCGCATGTCGACGCATTAAAAATCATATCCGGATTGTTATATATTAGCATCAAAGTTTTTGCTCCACCGGAAAGTTTTGTAGGTGGCATAACCCCAAATACAGGGCTATTAATACTATTTGCGTTTATAACCTCTGATTTGTCCCGTGAAAAAAAAGACTCATTTCATCTGAAAATGTTTTTCTTAATCTGCCTCCGTTTTCACGCATTTCAATTCGTACCGACGACAATAATTCCAACAAATTCACTTTAAAAATATTTAATTTTTCATCCACTACTTTTTCGTATTCCATACAAAGCCCCTAAATTGCTATACGCTTAGTTATATTGTAACAAATACGCGATAATGATTCATCTTTTTTCATTTTTTACAAAAGCTGTTTTTCTCATTTTATGTAACTGAACAACATCTTTCAAACTCTCGCGATTAAGTTTTCATCGCATTCCGGTGCACACATTCCAAACTTTTGGGGCAAATTTTCTTAAAAATGCTGCAATAACTACTAATGTGCCAAAGACCATCAATGGAACCAAAATGTAATCTAATAATGCAAAAATTACCCCTTTGCCAAACACTATTAGAATTATTTTTTCATAAGCCTCCAAGAATATATCATGACCTACATATGTAAAAAAAGTAATTTTCATCCACCATGGGTACTGTTTTTTCAATGGTAAAAAATCTACAGCAAACCAAAATGCCGCAAAAAACATTAACCTAATAATTGGATTATCTAATATACTAAATCTTAATGTGAGTAAAATGACCAAAAAGACAATTCCAATAATAGTGAACAACCTACTCTTAAAATATTCTAATCCTTTAACATTAAGTGCAATGTACGATCCCGCAGAATAATATAAGCATCCTTCTAAAGGAATATTTATAAATTTATATTGTGCATTTACCAAGATTAGTAATAATACCAATCCACCTATATATCTATTTTTGTAAATAACATAGATTAGCGGGCATGCAGCAATAAATATGATTATTTCCTTTAAAAACCATAATGTATAATACTCATTTGGCCATAATGCTTTTACCAGATTAATCAAAGAAAATGTTGACTGCTCTGCATTCATCAAATTTTTTACAACAGGTGCATTTGTCAAAATTATGAAATATAAATAATAAACCGCACACCAAATCAGGTAAGGAATTAGTATACTGTGAATTCTGGACATATATTTTTCTTTTATGGAGTCCGGCGAAAAAGTTCTAAAAAACAAATAGCCTGATATAAAGAAGAAAAATGGCACTGCAATTTGTGTCAAATTTTCCCAGGTATTCTCTATATAATACACTATCTTGGCAAGTCCTTTTGCCTTTTCATCTATTCCATAAATCTCCAGATTAAAAGTATGTATCCAAATGACCAATAGACTACAAAAAAAGGTAATAATTGTAATCTTATTTCTTACAACCCATTCATCATTTCGCATTGTTTCATTCATATTCATTGTAATCAAAGCCTTCCTAATTTAATCCTATACCCCTTTATAACTGAATGAGTTTTCTTCATGTGCACATTTTTATTTGTTTTCCCTGTTGCACTGCAAACAAGATATCTTAAAATCAATACATCTGCAAATGTAAATGGCATAATGTCATCTTCAAATTGAAGCAATGACATATATGGTCCACCTTGCTTAGTATCTTTTGTATCTAAAGAGGCTCTCAATCTTCCAAGCCTCCTATAAGTTCATCTAAATCATCTTCTGATTCTGAAAAGTCTAAAATCCTATCACTTATATCATCATAGGTTAGCTTATAATAAGAAAGTGCTTTTTCAAGAGTTTCTTTTGGAATGGCATTATGATTATAATTATAGATTACATAGTCTATATATTCATAGGGCAAGTATATTTCCTCACTTGCTATATTTAATTTTGCATTTCTACCTATGCTTCTTAGAAGATTGCCTACCCTCTTTTCATTTCTCTCTGTATCCAACTGTAGCTTTTGTGCGCCATCAATTTTGCCCAAGCTCTCCAAGCGGTTTAATACCATATCATAACTGACATAAAATTCCGACATAATCCTGGCTATATCCATTGCTGAAAGATTATTTTTTTTATAATCAGGAATTTCCAGATCAATAAAACGATCAACCTCATCTGACGGCATCAGTAGGCAAGCCGCAAAATAATTTGCCTCTTTTTCCATTTCATCATCACTTATGTCCGCGATTGTTGCATTATCATCTATAAATGATTGTTTTTCATTTAAATGAATAACTGCATGACCTATTTCATGTGCCAAAGTGAAGATTTCTCTTGATAGTCTACTACAGCTGTTAGTAAAAATTATCACATCACCATCTTTCTTCATGGCAAATCCAAGATCTCCGTCATTGCCCAACGGGTAACGGACAAGCTTATATCCGCACCTTTCACATTCCTTGAACAAATCAATAATTCCATATCTTCCAACTTTGCATTTTCCCCTGAATGAATCAGCAAATTTTCTGATTTCCCGTTTTCTATCTACAAGCATACAAAAAAGCCCCCTAGTCTATATCTTTATGTTTCAATCTGTCATATACATGCTTATTAGCATAGAACAGATTCACCATATCAAATATTTTCTCTGAGGAACCTTCATCAGAACCTGATCTGTACTGAACAGCAGGTGTTTCATCAAGCACGCGGGTAATATCACTCACTGTAACACCAAGAACATCTGCAATTTTCAAAAGAGCATCAAGTGTGATGCTGTTTATACCATTCTCAATGCGAGCATACTTTTGTCTACTAACCCCGATTAAGTCAGCAATTTGTTCCTGTGTATAGTTCTTAGCACATCGAAAGGCTCTAATCCTGTTTCCTAATAACTCATTCATTCTAAAATCTCCAATATTATCAATCGATACTTTTCTATTTTCATTTTAACATGTAAAGTAAGCGCGCAATAATCCGGTGGGTTGTAAAACAACCACCATTGTTATCAGGTACAAGGGCTTTTGCCCATAAAATATACCCCGAGTTCTTATGAACCCGGAGCACCTTGACAATTCACATATGATA
>JAEEGK010022978.1_pt1 | contig 13045 bp, 10 predicted proteins | sample 8958771 | NCBI WGS metagenome assembly JAEEGK01 (sample SAMN16246547, study PRJNA631951) | gut metagenome | biome: gut microbiome; feature: rumen; material: SC-attached | host: Bos | place: Iran: Karaj | collected 2018-10 | reverse complement strand
GAAAACCGCTGGGGCGGGATTCTTTCACAGGGACTTGGTACAAGTATGCTCCAGATGCCTAATATAATCAAAAATCCTAAAACCTGGATTCCAGCAATCCTCACAAGCGCAATTACCGGCCCACTCGCAACCTGTCTTTTTAAAATGGAAATGAACGGTGCTGCCGTAAGTTCAGGAATGGGTACCTGTGGTCTTGTAGGACAGATTGGTGTAATCACCGGCTGGTACGAACCAAGCGAAGTTGCAATCGGCCATGGTGCTGCAGCAATTCAGCCGGGCTTTGCAGACTGGCTGGGACTCGTTCTTATCTGTTTTGTACTTCCTGCAATTTTGTGCTGGGCTTTCGGTCTTCTTTTCCGCAAAATCGGCTGGATTAAAGACGGCGACCTCGCATTGAACTAATACGTATTAAACTAAACTCTTTACAAACCGCCCGTTTAGCATGACAATGTAATTATGAAAAATATTGCAATAATTACAGGCGCTTCGGGCGGTCTTGGAAAAGAATTTATTTCCCGTCTGATTTCCGAAGTTGATGAACTTTGGGCTGTAGGACGAAATGTTTCTAAGCTCGAGGCATTAAAAGTAGAAAATGGTTCACAGGGCGAAAAAATCAAGCCGCTCCAGATGGACTTATCTGATATAAAATCCTATGACATTCTTTCCTCAAAACTTAAGGCAGAAAGCGGAACTGATGGTATTGAAATCAGCTGGCTCATAAATAATGCCGGTGCCGGACGCTTTGGTGCTTCAAAAGACTTTTCTATTGAGGAGCTGAATACCAGCATCATGTGTCACTGTACTGCCATTGCCTCAATCTGCAATATCTGCATTCCATATATGAAAGCTGGAGATCATCTTATAAACGTTGCCTCACAGTCAGCCTTTTCTCCGCTCCCATATATAAATCTTTATGCCGCTACAAAGGCCTTTGTATTCAGCTATACACGTGCACTTTCTGTTGAGCTTCGAAAATCCGGCATTATTGTAACCGCAGTTTGTCCGGGCTGGATAAAAACTCCTTTGCTGCCGGATGTATTAAACAACCGCAAGGTTCACTATCCGCTGATTACAACTGCAGATAAGGTTGCAGCTAAAGCGCTCAAAGACGCCCGCCGAGGAAAAACACTTTCAATATATAAGTTTTCCGTACGTTACGTATGCTGGCTACAACGCATTACAAGCACCCGTTTTTCCATGAAGATATGGACCAGTGGTATAAAAAAGTATCTGAAGAATTATTAATTTTTTTCATTCTTATTCTATAAAAAATGGATTTCTGATATAATTATCCGTTGCGATGAATTATGAAAACCCGCTGATTGTTCAGGGCGACCGTTCTCTTCTACTGGATGTGCATGCTCCTCTGGCAGAAGAATGCCGTAATGCACTCATTCCGTTTGCAGAGCTCGAAAAATCTCCTGAACATCTTCACACATATAGACTTACACCTCTTTCTTTGTGGAACGCAGCCAGTGCAGGCTTTACTGCAGATGACGCAGTTGAAGTACTTAAAAAATTTGCACGCTATGACGTACCTCAATCGGTTACCGCCTGGCTCAAGGAAACCGCAAGCCGTTTTGGAAAAATCAAGCTGATTGAAGGCCCTGATATTGAAGTTCCCGTAAAAGAAGGAAGCGATAAAAAAGTACTCGAACACCATCTGTATCTTGTGGCCGAATCTGTAGCAATTTACAAGGAGATCGCTGCAAATCATTCTGTAAAAAAACTGCTGACTTCAACCATCGACAATGAAGGAGCGCCTCAGTTTTCGTTCTTACTCAAGCTTACAGACCGCGGAACAATCAAGCAGCTTTTACTTCAGGCAGGCTGGCCGGTAAAGGACGAGGTTGCACTTATCGACGGAGAACCTCTTGATATTACACTCCGCGAAACAACCACAAACGGTAAAAAGCTCGAAATCCGTGAGTACCAGAGTGGAGCAGCCCGCGCACTCGTAGGCGACAAGGGACCGGGCACCGGCTTCGGTACAATCGTACTTCCATGCGGCGCGGGCAAAACCATCGTCGGCATGACAATCATGGACATGCTCAAAACCTCTACCCTGATTATCACTACAAACATTTCTGCCGTACACCAGTGGATAGATGAATTATTAGACAAAACTAACCTCACACGCGATCAGATTGCTGAGTACTCAGGTGAATCAAAAATAATAAAACAGGTAACCGTAGCAACCTATCAGGTGCTCACCTGGAGACCAGATAAGGAAGGCCCCTACCCTCACTTTTCTATTTTCCATGAACGCCCATGGGGCCTTATTATTTACGATGAAGTACACATGCTGCCGGCTCCGGTTTTCCGCGTAGTTGCAGATTTGCAGGCTGTGCGCCGAGTTGGTCTAACAGCAACACTCGTTCGAGAAGACGGCTGCGAAGGCTATGTTTTCAGCCTTGTTGGTCCAAAGCGTTACGATGTTCCATGGAAGGAGCTGGAGCGCGACCAGTGGATTGCTACCGCAGAATGTATCGAAGTGCGCATAGATCTTCCTGCATATCAGGAAATAGATTACGCAGTTTCAACCGTTCGCGAGAAGCACAAAATCGCAAGTATGAACCCGGACAAATTACCGGTTGTAAAACAAATCATTGAGCAGCACCCGGATGATAAAATTCTGGTTATAGGACAGTACCTTCAGCAGCTGGATGAAATTGTAAAAATGCTCGGCTGCCCGATTATTACCGGAAAAACTCCGACTGCAGAACGCGACAGAATCTATCAGGAATTCCGCGAAGGAAAAATCCGCGTACTTGTTGTTTCAAAGGTTGCAAACTTTGCAATCGACTTACCGGATGCCTCGCTTGCAATTCAGGTAAGCGGAACCTTCGGAAGCCGTCAGGAAGAAGCTCAGAGACTTGGACGCATTCTCCGCCCTAAAGAAAGAAAATCACGCTTTTTCACACTGATTACACGCAGCACTGTCGAAGAAGAATTCGGCTCTAACCGCCAGAAGTTTCTTGCAGAACAGGGATATGAATATAAAATTTTACGCTACGACGGGGAGTTAAATCTGGATGATTAGCAGCGACCTTTCACGCTGGCAGGAAGCAATTGCCTCTTTGCCGGACAAACAGTTTTTCAACACAATGCGTCTCTACCTCGGTGAAATAAAAACACCGTACAACAAACAGAGACTCACCGAGCAGCTCGCAAGCTTTATCCGCAGAGAAGAAAATCTTAAGAGCATTCTCACCCTCATGGATTCCTTTGACGTTGAAATTCTCACTGCCCTCTCGCTGATTCCCAAAGCCTCTCAGGAAACTCTGATTCAGTTTTTCCGCGACGCTTATACTATAACAGAGCTTTATGCAGAAATCATAAATCTCACAGAACGACTTTTAATTTATACCGATAAGGATGAGCTTACAGGCAAAGAGTTTCTTGCAATAAATCCTCTGCTCAGAGATTCGCTTACTCCTTATCTTGATACAAAAATTATTTTCCCTGATTTCCAGGCAGCAACAGCTTCGATAGATGATGTTTTCACTATCTCTCCAAATTTTCTTTCTGCCTTTTTGTCTTATATAAAGGTACGCGGCATATCCTGCAAATCAGACGGTTCCATTAAAAAGAACGATAAAAACCGCCTTGCAGAAATCTTCCCGGGAAAAGAAACTCTTCTGCAGCTTTTAATGACAGCCTTTGTAAATCTTTCTCTTGTTACAGAAACCGACAAAGGCTACAGTCTTGAAGCAGCACGCGTAAAAAACTTTGCAGCTTTAACAGAACCACAGCAGTATGCACTTTTATGTGCCGCTTCTGTCTCACGCTTCAGCCGCGACGGACTTAAAAAAGAAGCCCAGCTTTTACTCGACTGTCTTTCTTCAATTCCCGAAGCAGGCTTTACACGCAGCGAAATTCTTCGCCTTGCATTCCTGGCCGGAACCTATACTCAGGACGGAACTGCAGTAGCACGAAAAAGCCGCTTCAGCATGATTCTCGAAGCAGCACGTCAGGAAGCGGGAGATGAACCCGCACAAAATGCAGAGCTTTTAGACCGCATGATTGACTGCGCAATGGAGCTCGGACTTTTACAGAAAACTGGAAAGACCGAAGACGGCGAAGAGCTGTTTAAAAGCATAAATCTTTCAAATACCATTGCTTCAGAAACTCTCAAGGTTTTAAATCTTGATTCTACATTTACAGTTACCCTCCTGCCTGGGCTTCCACTTTCGCGTTTACTGCCACTAACTGATTTTATGATGATTAAAAAGTGCGGAGTTGTAACTGAGTTCGAAATCACAAGACAATCTGCCGCAAGCGGTTTTGATGCAGGCTGGAATCCGGATTCTATTTTCGAATGCATTTCAAACTACACAAATTATCAGATTCCACAAAACCTCAAAATCAATATCACAGAATGGTACAACTCCTACTCATCAGCAATGCTTTACTACGGCTATGTCCTTAAGGTTCGCGACAACAATATTGCGCTTGCAGAAAAAAATCCGAATATCAAAAAATACATAAAAGAAAAGCTCGCAGATGGAATTTATCTTTTGAGTATTCCTGCAGGTCAGAGTATTTCCGATTTTATTTCTGAAAGCTCCCTTGATTTTCTTGGCGACGTTAAATCGTCAGAGACAAAATCTGAATTTTCAAGCTTCCCGCTTTTGCGTGATGGACACAAAATCGGAGTTCTGGTAACCGGTATTCACAAGTCCGGCACAGACGTTGAAATCAAAAAGACTTCTGTAAGCGAAGCAGACAAGCTTCTCAAAAAATTAAAGGGCAGCCTCGACGCACAGAATATGGAAAAGCAGCAGAAGGAAAGCCTGAATCACAGAATTTCCAGTCGTCTTATTCTTTCTGAAAATCAGCTTAAGACTGCCGCAGTGCGAACAGAAATTCTCGAAGCCGATGGAATGGATTTTTCTGGTAAAGTGCATCTGATTGAAGCTGCCGTAAAAGACGAGGATTTAATGGAGCTCCAGCTGCCGAATGCAGACGGCAAGGGAGACTTCTTTACTATAGTTGGTCATCCGCTTGGAATTTCAAAACAGCCGGGCGAGGCAGTAATGCGCTTTGAGGTTGAACCAACAAAAGAAATCGAAAACTTTTTAGTAAGCCGGATTACACATTTACGCCGGCTCCGCTATTAGGAACAATTATGGAACTATATATAGTACGTCACGGCACCACAGACTGGAATGCCCAGAAAAAGTTTCAGGGTGCGCAGGATATTGATTTAAACGAAAATGGCCGCAAGCTCGCAGGAGAGCTCGGCAAACGACTCGACTCAGAAGGAATTGATTTTGACTGCATCTATTCTTCTCCTTTGAGCCGCGCCTACGAAACTGCTTGCCTTATCCGCGGTCACAAAATTTATCCGATTATCAAAAATCCGCTGCTTACAGAAATCAGCTTTGGCGGGCTCGAAGGCCTTCCTTATGATGAATGGATTAACACAGACCATCCGCGAAAATATTTTTTCACCGAGCCTGGACGATATGTTCCGCCGGAGGGTGGAGAAACCTTTCAGTCTGTCTGCGACCGCACAAAGAAATTTGTTCAGACAGTAATAGAACCTGTTCAAAGCAGCAAGCCTGATTCCCGCATTATGATTGTCGCACACGGAGCACTTTTAGCCGGAATGATGTGTTACCTCGAAGGCCACGGAACAGACAACTTCTGGGGAAGCGGTCTCAAGGGTAACTGCGAAGAAGCAGTTTACCAGTTCGATGGAAGCAAGTGGACAAAAACCCACGAGGATGAAGTACATGAAAACCCTTATCAAAAATAAAAAGGACTCATCATCAATTGAAGTCACAGTCGAAACCTTAAAGCGCGGCGGCATCGTAATAATTCCGACCGATACAGTTTACGGCTTCAGCGGAATCGTAGATCTCAAAAGCGCCGGCACAACTGCAACTGCTTACAAAACAGACGCAAAAATCCGCGCAATAAAAGGCCGCAACGAGACAAAGCCTCTCATCCAGCTTATTGCAAAGCCCGAAGATTTGCGTCTTTATACAGACGACAAAATCCCCGACACCCTGCTTTCAAAATGGCCGGGCGCCCTCACAATTATAGTTCACATCAAAAAAGACTCGCCGCTTGCCGCATCTGCAATTCCCGAATCAGGGACAGTTGCCTTCCGCTGCCCCGGCGACGTATGGCTCCGCAAAATCATTGCCCGCTGTGAAGCACCGGTTTTCAGCACAAGTGTAAATCGTAGCGGTCAGCCAGTACTCGATACCACAGCCGCCATCACAAGTGAATTCGAAAACGAAGTAGCTCTCATAATAGACGACGGCGATAAAAAAGGCGCCCTGCCTTCGACTCTCGTTTCAATAGAAAACGGTCAGGTAAAAGTCCTTCGTCAGGGCTCAGTAAAGATAGAGGAATAAAATGAGTTTTCGTGATAAAAAAGTTTTCGGTTATCTGCTGGCCGCTGCCTGCGTTTTTTTCTGGGGCATTACCTTTGTCTGCACAAAATATCTTCTGCGGGATTTCTCACCGCTGGAAATTCTTTTTTACAGATTTATTGCAGCTTATTTAGGACTTTGGATTCTTCGTCCGAGATATGAAAAAATCGCAGCACGCGACAATATTCTTTTTGCTCTCGCCGGATTTTCCGGAGTAATTCTTTATCAGCTTTTTGAAAACATAGCCATCAATTATACAAACGCTTCAAACGTAAGTGTTATTGTAAGCATATGTCCACTTTTCACTGCAATTTTCAGCCAGATTTTTCTGAAGGAAAAACACCTTTCTGTATGGTTTATCATCGGATTTATAATTTCAATTACCGGAGTTACTCTGGTCTGCCTGAATGGTAACAAAACCTTAGAGTTCAAACCAAAGGGAGATTTTCTGGCCCTTTTTTCTGCAGTCTGCTGGGGGCTTTATTCTGTTGTGATTTCACTTATAAACAGGAAGAATTACGATCAGATTTGTGCAACACGCCGAATTTTCTTTTTCGCGGTTCTGATGATGATTCCACTTATGATTTTCACAAATGATATCAGCATAATCCAGAACAGCACGCGTTTTGCAAAACCACTTAATATTCTTTCTTTACTTTTTCTAGGAATTATTGCAAGCGGCTTCTGCTTTGCCGCCTGGAACAAAGCCTGCAAGATTGTAGGAACCGTAAAAGTCAGCTGCGGACTTTATCTTATCCCGATTGTTACGATTATTTTTGCATTTTTCGTACTCGGTGAAAAAATCACACTGGCTGGAGCTCTCGGTGCAGCAATTACAATCGCAGGCTTGTTTGTCAGCGAGAGATAGTAAAAACTATTACTCTACAGTGAAGCACCATGCTTCATCCCAGACCACAGGATCAATGTTGAAAACTGAGGCTGCTTTTTTTCCGCCTTCGTTAAGTGCAGTATAGAAGAGTGCGTATTCGCCTGGTTCAAGATTATCAAGCTTTACTTCATAAGTAGTATCATCAAGCTGAGTAAATGGAAGTTCTGCACCACCATTTTCTTTTGTGTTAAAGCCCATAATTTCTACACCTGTAGAAACCTTTCTTTCTTTTTTAGTTACTTCGAGCTTATAAAGAAGGAAGTTTGCGGTTGTACTGAATTCAGTGAATGGGCCTGCAAGCTTAAGTTTCTTACCTGATTTTGGAGGGAAAACAAAAATCAAAGAATCGTCTTTTGCATAAGTCAAGCCTGATGTAACACCCTTTATTTTATGTTCTTCTTTTCCAATGCTAAAAGCTCCAGCAGAACCGCCTTTTTTAGTGTTACTTAATCTGGTTACTTTTACAGGTGTAAGGGCATCTCCTTTTTTCAAATAGAGACCTGGATCCTCTGCAAACATCATTAAACAAGTTGCAAATGCAACAACCAAAAGTGATAAAGTTTTTTTCATATTAGCACCTCCTAGCGCTTAAACAATTCTAATATGTTTAAACATACCAGACAACTGCTAATGCCACTTCTTTTGGATTTATTAATTTTTGTTATATCCGGCTATTTTCGTCTTACTTCAAACTTCTTTTCACCGGAAGTCGGTTTTTTCTCTTCGAGCTGCTGATATTTTTTGTAGAGAACCTCCTGAGCACGAACCGGTTCTTCTTTTTTACCGCGTGCTGCAGGCTCCCAGCTTCCGTTTGACTTAAGCTCCATAGAGGTTGTGTTGTCTGCAAAATAGGTATCGAGAATTGATTTTACATCCTCAAAGGCAGCCTTATCGAGAATAGGGAACATAAGCTCAATGCGACGGTCGAGGTTTCGGTTCATCCAGTCGGCAGAAGAACAGTAAAGCTCCGGAGTACCACCATTCTGAAAATAGAAAATTCGAGAGTGTTCGAGGTATCGGTCTACAATTGAAACAACCTTTATGTTTTCACTAAGGCCTTCTACACCAGGAACCAGCATACAGATTCCACGGATATTCAAAAGAACTTTTACGCCGGCCTGACTCGCCCTGTACAAGGCAGAAATAACCTCTTCGTGTGTAAGACTGTTCATTTTTGCAATTATAAGCCCCGGATTTTCCGGACGGCTTCGCTCTATTTCGCGGTTTATCATTGCAATGAGGCGCGACTTAATTGTAACCGGAGCCATGCTTAAGCAGTTCATGTTCTGCAAGGTTGAATAACCTGTAACAAGATTGAAGAACAAAGTTGCATCATTTGCAATCTGCGGGTTAGCTGTAAACAGAGAAATATCAGAATAAAGCTTTGCAGTCTTAGTATTATAATTTCCTGTAGCCAGATGAACGTAACGGCGGATTGTATCGCTTTCACGGCGGATTACCATCAGGATTTTTGCATGAACCTTAAGATTTACAAGTCCATAAATAACAGTAACGCCGGCCTGCTCCAGCTCATTTGCCCAGGCAATATTTCGTTCCTCGTCAAATCGCGCTTTAAGTTCTACAAGAACAACAACCTGCTTGCCGCGCTGAGCCGCCCGTTCAAGAGCATCGATAATCGGAGAGTTACGGCCGGTACGATACAGAGTCATTTTTATGCCCAGTACATCGTCATCATCTGCCGCATCAGAAATAAATTTTACAACAGGGTCGTAGCTTTCATATGGAACGTGAAGTATTTTGTCGTGCAGCTTAAGCGTATCCCAGTAAGGTTCCTCTTCAGGTAAATCAGCCGGGTAAAAATGCTCCCACGGCTCAAAGCTCATAGAACCATTTTCATCTGCTTCACGCAGCTCCATAAGGTTACCCGGATTTATAATCTGATCAATCTTATAAACATCATCTTCAGCAAGCTCAAGCTTTTCCATCAAAAACTTTTGAATTTTTGAGCTTGAAGAATTACAGGTCATCTGAACCGGAAACGAAGATTTTCTTTGAATCAGAACATCTTCCATTGCGTGAATGAAGTTCTTTCCTGCATCCTCATCCACCGCAAAATCCGCGTCACGCGTTACCTTAAACAAAAGCGTCTCTTCTACTTCAAAGCCCGGAAAAAGCTTGGTTCCGAATTCCGTAATAATATCCTGCAGTAACGCAAATTGCCCGCCCCGGCTGCCCGCCTCATTATTCCCCGAGAGCCAGTAAATATTGCGGATCCCGTCTGGCACTTCCACCAGAGCAATTCGCGGCGCATCCTCACTACCACGGAACTCTTCTGCTCCCGCAGACTTTTTAATACCAGCAATAGGCGCCAGCAAAAACGCCGCGTAGGTCGTGAGATTTTTAATATGAGGAAACGCTTCAATATCCGTGCGCAGCGGTGTAAGCAAAGGAAAGATTTCTGTATTAAAAACACCGCTCAAATAATCAGCCTGCGGCTGCGTGTACTGCATAGGTGTAACGTACACCAGCCCCTCATTCGCGAGCGCCGGCAGAATATCCTGCATAAGACATTCCTGCTGACTGCGGATAATCTGGTGAGCACGTGCAGAAACAGAAGTATAAACCATCTGCGGAGAAAGCCCCGAAACATCAACAAAGCCAGGATTTTCTGCAAGAAGACGTTTTAACGAAGCAACGCGAACCTGAAAGAATTCATCAAAATTAGAAGTAACGATAGAAAGAAACTGCAGACGCTCCAGAAGAGGCAGCTCTTTATTGAGCCCCTGAAATAAAACGCGGGCATTAAATTCGAGCCAGCTGAGCTCGCGGTTGAAATATCGTTCCTGCATAGTACGCTCCTTAAAGCAGTATCACCTTATAACCAAAAACCGACTCGAACATACCAGACTTTTCGTTAAGGGCAATTTTTTCAAGTACAGTATTCTTTGAAGATTTTGTATGAATAACCACCGAGTTCTGCTGCAGCTTAATGGAAAAATCATTGAACTTCTGACTGTGTCCGCGGTCAAGGGCATCTGCAATCCGTAAAATTGCCGTAAGCTTTAAAATTGTCATACGGTCAGAACGCGGCAGCATAAGGAAGCTGTCTTCATCCTGCGGAACAGAATTACCCTTATGATATTTTGCAATTTCTGCAACAATTGTATTATCCTTTCGCGAAAGTCCGAAAATCTCCGAGTTCCTGATAATATACGAGCTGTGCAGATTATGATTGTCATAGCGGATAAAGCCGCCAATGTCGTGAAGAATCGCTGCAGTTTCCAGCAGGGTTCGTACGTGCTCGTTATAACCAAGGTCGTTATTCAGAGTGTCGTAAATTTTTACCGCAATCATGCGTACACATTCAGCATGATTTTCATCACCATGATATTTTCTAAGCAGGTTACGTGCCGAAGCCGTAATCTGAATATTGAATTCCTTCTGAAGCTCTTCGTTTTCAATTGTGTGCTGGCTCAAAATCAAACCGTTACGGATATTTGTTTCCGGAGCCAGAAGCTTTTCTGCCTTTGTAAGATGAAGGAACAGGTCATAAATCAAAAGACTTACCTGAAGGGTTTCTGCTTCGTTATACGGAATTTTAAATCGGGCAACACACTCATCAACACTGTAGCCCTGAATCTCCTTTGCAAACGCAGAGAAATCCTTTTTATCAATTTCCCAGAGGAAGGTAGAAACCGGGCGTCCAACGTTTAAAGCGGCAAGTGTAATATCCGGACCAACCGCAATAAACTGGCGTACCTCGCTGAGATTAAGTTCACTTTCGAGAGACCCCTTTGTATTGTTAATAGATTCCTGAACGTAGCGCTGAATATCAGAATAAGAGCTTGTCTGATTTTTCATCTGCTGGTCAATGCGCACAGTACCAAGACGCAGACTGTGAACGCCTGCCATCTTTCCTTCAGACATCATCATGATTTCGGTAGTTGCACCACCAACCACAAGAATTACAGTATCTTCATTTTTAAAAGCTGAGGTTTGATTTTTGATACAGTCAGAAACTGCCAGATACATCAGCTTGTTTTCTTCAATACCGTCTACAATGCGTACATGAAAGCCGGCCTGAACAAGAATCCGGTCCATAATAGGGTCAGAGTTTTTGGCATCGCGGAAGGCGCTCAGGGCAACACAGGTACACTCGGCAGGCGTAATACCCCAGCCTTCAAGCTGCTCGCGGTAGCGGATAAGAATCTGAATCAGCTGATTTTGTGTATCCTGACTTATAATTCCGCTGGTAAAAACGTCTTTACCCAAAGGCAAAGGCTTTTCGGAACGGTCGAGGATATTCTGTTTTCCATCACTTGAAAATTCGGCTACGAGGAGGCGAACCCCTGTCGAACCTATTTCAATTACTGATTCAGGGGTTGCCATTGTAACCTCCGCTTATAGCTTGTCGATAAGCATAGAACATTTGCCGCTTGGAATCGGCAATGTCTTTTTCTTTTGATCGAGGATGTTGATTGTAAAGTAATAGAGCTTTTCGCTTTCCATCTGGATTTCCCAGCCGCGCGAGCTTTTGTTCGACAGAATTGTGATTAAGTTGCGCTTAAGCGAAAGATTTTCTATACCCATTATTTCAAGGTTCGGAATAATCCAGTCTACAGTCTTACGTGGAAGGCTGATGGAAAGTCCGATTACATTTTCAATCATAAGTGCGATTGTAGAAAGGCCGGCTGTAAGCAGATAGCGTGAACGAGCCCAGTCCTTTTTATTGATTTTTGCACGACCCTCTTTGTTTGGAAGATAAGCTTCAAACAAATCTCCAGGGTCTTTGTTTTCGTTTGGCATAAGACCTTCGAGAACGTAATAAAGATGGCGGATAGCACATTCACGTGCAAACTCATACTGAGCATATTTTTCGAGTCCCTTTATTACCATAAAGTTAAAGGCTGGCATTACCGAACCGCAGTAACCGTTTCCGTCCTCACTGAAGCTTGGGTGGTCCACACTAAGTGTTGGGAACGGATGCTCAGTTCCAAAGGTCTTTGGATTATTAAGATGTGCAACAAGGAGATCTGCCTTGTCTGCATTAGGAATTTCTGCAAGCATAGTCCAGTAAGAAGCAATTGTCTTTACCTTTGTACGTTTTTCCTCTTTATCAAGGTCATAGTAGAAGCCTGAATCATTATCCCACATAAGAGAGTTGATTTATGTCTTAAGTGAGAAATACATCTTGCGGTACTGGAAACTGATGTCCTTATCGTTGAGGATATCTCCAAGAGCCGACATATAAGATGCATTGATTGCCATGCAGGCATTAAAGTCTACAGGATAGCAAACCTTCTCGCGTGGAGAGTTTGTCATTGAAGAAGCACTTACAGGAACTGAATAAAGTCCGTTTGGCTTTTTAAATGTATTATCAAGCCAGTCCATATATTTCTGAAGGGCCGGCATTACGTCCTTAATTCGTTTTTTATTAGCTGATTTATGGAAGAGATTGTATTCTGCAAATGCAAAAAGAGGCAGACCTACACCTTCCTTATTGTCCTTGTCGAGTACAGGCTGATTTGTCTTAACATCATACTTCCAGCGGATAGCACCTGACTTTTCCTGACGTGCATAAAAATAATCTATATTCTTGCAGGCATCAAAATTCCTGTTTGAATATACAAGGAAGAAAGTTGAGAAGATAGACTCGAACTGATTAAGAATCAGCTTGTCCTTTTCCGGATAAATAAATAAGCCCTCTGAATCCTGCTCTCCGGTTTCCGGGTTAATCCATAATGAGGATACCCAAGACCATGTCTTATTATAAATGTCTACAAAATCCTGATCATAAAAATGGATT
>JAEEGK010022977.1_pt1 | contig 13045 bp, 10 predicted proteins | sample 8958771 | NCBI WGS metagenome assembly JAEEGK01 (sample SAMN16246547, study PRJNA631951) | gut metagenome | biome: gut microbiome; feature: rumen; material: SC-attached | host: Bos | place: Iran: Karaj | collected 2018-10 | reverse complement strand
AGATTCCACTTACCACCAAGGACGCTAGAAAGTTCTCGAGATTCTTCTTTGCAGGAGCAGCCGAGTGCGACATAGATAAGCAGGGAAGAGTTCTTATTCCAGCAACCCTTAAGGAATACGCTGGGATAGATAAGGAAGTCGTTTCTGTGGGTGTTTTAAACCGAATTGAAATTTGGTCTAAGGAACGCTGGTTGACAGAGGGTACTTACGATGATATGGACGAGATTGCTGAGCACATGGCAGAGCTTGGACTTGGAATTTAGCGTTACATGGAGGAACACATTTAGGAAATATGGAGTTCAATCACTATAGTGTTCTCTTGAATGAGACAGTAGACAATTTGAATATAAAGCCGGATGGCATCTATGTGGATGGTACATTAGGTGGCGGCGGGCATTCTTACGAGATTGCAAGCAGGCTTACAACAGGTCATCTTTATGGCTTTGACCAGGATACAGATGCACTAAAGGCAGCCGGCGAGAGACTTTCTGTTTTCAAAGACAGGGTCACAACTATTCATAGCAACTACGAATTCATGACAGAAAGATTGGAAGAGCTTGGAGTTACCGGAGTGGATGGCATCATGCTAGACCTTGGAGTATCAAGCTTCCAATTGGATGAGGCCGACAGAGGCTTCACATACAGAGTGGAGGATGCGCCACTTGATATGCGAATGGACAAGGACAATCCAATGACAGCGGCGGATATTGTTAACACATATGCCCCAGAGGATTTGGTGAGAGTGCTTTACGCATATGGTGAGGAAAAGTTCTCCAAGCAGATAGTTAAAAATATTGTAAAGGAGCGAGAAAAAGCTCCAATACTTACAGCAGGCCAGCTTAATAAAATCATTGCCGAGAGTATTCCAAAGAAGGCTCAGGTAGGGCAGGGACATCCTTCCAAGCGTACCTATCAGGCACTTCGCATAGAGCTCAACAGAGAGCTTACAGTTTTGGAAGACCACATCGATGACATGATTGATTTACTGAATCCAGGAGGAAGGCTATGTATCATCACCTTCCATTCTCTGGAGGATAGAATCACCAAGGTGGCATTTAAGAGGAACGAGGATCCATGCACATGCCCAAAGGATTTTCCAGTGTGTGTATGTGGAAAGAAATCAAAGGGTAAGGTTGTTACACGAAAGCCTATTTTGCCAAGTGCAAAGGAGCTGGAAGAAAATTCCAGGTCTAAAAGCGCGAAGCTTAGAGTTTTCGAGAAAATTCTTTAAATCCCAGACAATAGGCAGATGAGATTTTAAGAATGTTTTGCAAGATCTTGCGGCAAAAAAGGAGTAAGGATATGCAGGAATTAAAGACTTATTATTATCAACAGGGAAATGCAGTTAGAAAAACAGAAGAGTCTTATTATCGTCCTGCTAGAAGTCTGCCTACTCGCGAGCAGCGTGAGCGTGAAAAGCGTGAGGATGCTCTTCGCCGTCAGAGAATTACAGATCGAAGACGTGCCGCAGCTCTTAGAAAGAATCGCCTCCTTACAGGCTACATGATAGTGGCAGTTATGTTGACAGTTGGAATGCTTGTTGGCTACGTAGCATTACAGACCAATGTTTCTACCAGAATGAACAATATAGCAAACCTGGAGAATCAGCTTTCTTCAGTCAATGCCGACAACAAAGCTACAGAGAGCAGAATAGCCACAACTACAAATCTTTCAGAAATTAAGGATAAAGCCATAAAGGATTTGGGTATGGTGTATGCAACCAACAGCCAAATAGTGTATTATAATGTAGATGGTTCTGATTACATGAGTCAGTACCATGACATTCCATAGAATTGAGATACAGTTATGGCTGATAATAAAAGACGCAGACTTAAACCAAATAATAAGATTCTAAAAAGAATGCAACGAAAACTCTGGTTGGTATATGGAGGTGTTTGTATTCTTTTTGTCGTTCTAATAGGGCGAGTAATGTACATTCAGCACACTAGTGGGGCCAAATACGAAAAGATAGTTTTGTCCCAGCAGGATTACGACAGTACCACCATTCCATTTCAGCGAGGCAACATTGTGGATGTCCGGGGTACCGTGCTTGCTACCAGTGTGGATGTATACAACGTCATTTTAGATTGCAAGGTTCTTAATGCCCATCACAATGACGACCCTGATAAGGACGCTGTTAGAGCGACTGTCAATGCAGTAAAGGATTGTTTTCCAGAGATTGACATCGATAAGATGAAAAAGCAATTGGAGGACCATCCTAAGTCAGAGTACTTTATCCTTGCCAAAAAGGTTTCTTACGAGGAGATGGCATCCTTTCAGGAACTAAAGGAATCGGATGCCAACAAGCGCAAGATTTACGGCATCTGGTTTGAAAAGGAATATATTCGCCAGTACCCATACGGCAATCTGGCTGCAGCAACTATCGGCTATGCAAGTAGTGGTAATGTTGGTGTTATAGGTCTTGAGAATAAATATTCCAATGTTTTAAATGGTGTAAATGGTCGTACCTATGGCTATCTTAACTCTGATAGCAACTTAGAGCAGACCACTATAGACGCGACAAACGGCAACAATATTGTCCTTTCTTTGGATGTAAATATACAGGCGGTGGCAGAGTCTGCCATCAAGGAATGGAATGACAAGGCAGTAGAGGATTGGAACAGTTCACATCCAGATGATCAAAGAGGCTTTGGCTCCAAGAATACAGCAGCCCTTGTTATGAATCCAAACACAGGTGAGATACTTGCCATGGCTCAATATCCAGGCTTTGATTTGAACAATCCCAGGGACTTGACTCCTTTCTTTACAAAGGAGGATATCGAAGGCATGGACGAAGAGCAAAAGATGGACGAGCTAAACAAGATTTGGCAGAATTTTCCGATTACTCATACATACGAGCCGGGTTCTACCTTCAAGCCTTTTACTGTTTCCATGGGTCTAGAGTCGGGAGCATTAAAGGGGGATGAAACCTATTTCTGTGATGGTGGAGAAATGGTTGCAGGTTATCCTACAGTTATTCACTGTGTAGCCTGGAAAAAGGGTGGACATGGCCAGCAGACAATTGCAGATGCTCTTTCTAATTCCTGCAACGATGCTTTGATGCAAATGGTTAGAGTGATTGGACCAGAGACTTTTGCAGATTATCAGTCAGTATTTGGCTTTGGACAAAAGACTGGAATAGATTTGCCAGGTGAGGCTAGTACAGCTGGTCTTATTTATAGCGAGGATGATTTGAACCATGCAGTCAATCTGGCAACCAACTCCTTCGGACAAAACTTTAATACCACTATGGTTCAGCTGGGCTCAGCCTTTTGTTCTGTTATAAATGGTGGTAAGCTTTATGAACCACATCTTGTTACCAAGATTACCGATTCCAACGGCAACACTGTTAAGGAGATAGAGCCAACACTTTTGAAAAAGACAGTATCCCCTGAAGTTACTGAGACGATGAAGGAGTACCTGGAGTTTGTAGTATCTGATGGTACCGGAAGCACAGCAGGTGTCACAGGCTATCGCATCGGTGGTAAGACTGGTACAGCCGAGAAGCTTCCACGTAAGACTGGTAAGTACCTGGTTTCATTTATCGGTTTTGCTCCAGTGGACAATCCACAGGTGGTGGTTTATGTAATTGTGGACGAGCCGCTTAAAGATGACCAGGCTCACAGTAGTTTTGCTCAGGAGATGGTTCATCAGATATTTGACCAGATTTTACCTTATATGGGAGTTGAATCATCGCTGACAGCAGATGAGGAAGCTCAGGCAGCGGCATCCCTTACAGAGCAGGCACAAGCCCAGGCAGCAGCCCGTGCTCAAGAGGAATCCGAGGCAACAAACGATACACCAGAGGGCGAAGACTCTACTGCCAATCCAGAGGATGAGCCTGAGGATGAGATACAATAGAGAGATTTTAAAGATTTAAAAATATTGCCAGTTGAATGAGAGACAGTTGGCAGTACTAGAGAGTGTAATAAAAGAGATAGAGAATTGGAGATATAACATGTTAGAAGTATTTGTACCTATGATAGTTGCGTTTTTTATTGTTGTACTACTGGGACCAGTGTGCATTCCCCTTCTCAGAAGGCTTAAAATGGGCAACACAGAAAGAGAGTACATTAAGGAGCACAAGCTCAAAAACGGCACCCCTTCTATGGGTGGAATTATGATTCTTATTGCCTTTGCTGCAGTTGGATTTTTCTTTGCAAGAAAGGCACCTCATATATATCCTATTATTTTTCTAACACTAGGCTTTGGTATCCTTGGCTTTTTTGACGATTTGCTCAAGGCGCTTAAGCGTAGTTCTGATGGTCTTAAAGCTTGGCAGAAAATGTTTGGACAGCTTTTCCTTACAACGGCTTTTGCAGTATACATGGTGAAGTTTTCAGATATATCTTTGGAACTTAGAATCCCTGTAACAGGAGCGTTTGTTGATATCAGCTGGCTTGCAATAGTGCTTTTATATTTGGCTGTTCTTGGAACAGTTAACGGAGCTAATTTTACAGATGGTCTTGACGGACTTGCTGCATCTGTAACTCTTGCTATTGCAGCATTCTTTGGAATTGTAGCCATGCATTTGTCTTCAGATATCACACCAGCAATTGCCGGTATGATGGGAGCTTTGTTTGGATTTTTGATGTTCAATGTTCATCCAGCTAAGATTTTCATGGGAGACACAGGCTCACTTGCTTTAGGTGGTTTTGTAGCATCAACAGCCTATATTCTTCAGATGCCTCTTTTTATTCTTTTGGTTGCACTTATTTATCTTGCAGAGGTTTTATCAGTAATTCTTCAGGTGGGATATTTCAAGATGACAGGTGGAAAGAGAATCTTTAGAATGGCACCAATTCATCATCACTATGAGCTTGGTGGATGGTCAGAGGTAAAGGTTGTTGCAGTGTTTACAACAGTTACAATTTTCCTAAGTATCTTTGCATATTTCTTGGTATAGGAGCAAAAGGACAAAGTTATGAGTAGAGATCCAGAACTGGCTGCATCCCTCAAAGCGGCGCGGCAGCGAAGGAAAATTAAAAAATTGCTAAACTTTGATTACACTTTGCTTTTCATTGTGATTTTCATTTTGGCACTGGGACTTGTTATGCTGTATAGCACTTCTGCTTATGCAGCATCTCTTAAGATGGGCAATTCTGTCTACTATTTGAAAAAGCAGTTGATTGCCGCAGTCTTGGGATTTATCGGAATGTTTTTTGCAGCAAAGATAGATTACCGAAGGTGGTCGGCTTTGTCATGGCCATTTTATCTTGTGGCAAATGTGCTTTGTATTCTGGTTATTTTTACAGGTACAAGGCTTAACGATTCATCTAGATGGTTTAACATCGGTGGTATTTCGGTGCAGCCTTCGGAGATTGCCAAGGTTGCAGTTATTATTCTTTTGGCAAGTATTATTGACAGAGCACCAAAGGCGCAGCGAAGCTTCAAGGGGTCTATCATGACTCTGGTGCTGATTCTGCCAATATTTACAATAGTAGGTTACAACAACCTTTCAACGGCGGTTATTATCATGGGCATTGCCTTTATCATGGTATTTATTGCATCGCCAAAGATGTGGCATTTCGTTGGGGCGGCAGCAGGTGCATTAGTGCTTGTTATTATCTACATCGCCCTTGCCAGCTATAGAGCTGGTCGAATTGACGCATGGCTTCATCCGGAGGAGTACCTGACTGGTACAGGATTTCAAACTTTACAGGCATTGTATGCCATTGGTAGTGGCGGATTGTTTGGCAAAGGTCTAGGAGAGAGTATGCAAAAATACATTGTTCCTGAGGCACAGAATGATATGATTTTTTCTATCATCTGTGAGGAGCTTGGTGTGTTTGGTGCGGTTTGTATTATTCTTTTATATATCCTTATGCTTTACAGACTTATGTTTATTGCAAGCCATGCAAAGGATATGTTTGGTTCATATATTTGCATAGGAATAATGGCCCACATTGCAATTCAGGTAATTTTGAATATTGCCGTAGTTACCAATTCAATACCAAATACCGGTGTAACACTTCCGTTAATCAGTTACGGTGGAACTTCGGTGGCTATTTTGCTGACGGAGTTGGGACTTGCTTTGAGCGTGTCCAAAAACATGGACTTTAGCGACGAAAATTGAGAGTAAGGTCGCTTTAAATATCGGAGAGATTATCAATAGAGAATAAGGGAGAAGCTTATGTCTAGACGTGGTGGAAGACGAAGGCGAAGAAGTGCATTTGTTCTATTTATAATAGAATTTGTTCTTGCGCTTATTATATTGGCAGCCATTCTTGGAGTAGTTGCATATTTCTTATGTCCCCTCTACAAGGTTAAGGTTACAGGGACAGATCTTTATACCCCGGAGGAAATCAGGGGCTATATCTTAGATGACAAGTATTGCGGAAATACAGTGTACGCATTTTTAAAAAATAAAATATGTCCAAAGGGAGATGCAGAGTTTATTGATTCCTTTGATGTCAAGATGACAGGAAGACATACTCTTACAATCGTATGTAATGAAAAGCCGATACTTGGTTACATTTTTAAGGAAAGTGATGCCAAGTACGTGTACTTCAACTACAACGGCATGATTACAGAAATCAGTGAGACCTACGTGGACAGAGGATACATGAAGGTTGATGGAGTTAGCCCAGAGAAGCCAAAGGTGGGATCAAAGCTTTCCATCGGTGAATCCCAGATAGGATATTTGACATCTTTAATCAAGCTTTTAAAGAAAGAAGATTTGATGCCAAATGCGATAATTTATGACGATAATGGTCACATTACGCTTGAATATGACACCTATCGAATCGCCTTGGGCAGCAGCATCTATCTGGAGGAGAAAATACAGAGGGTTGTGTGGATTCTCCCAAACATCGAAGGTATGTACGGAACACTACATCTTGAGAAATTTTCAAATCAGAACACAGATATTGTATTTGAGAAAGATGTGGATAAGTCTGAATAAAACTCATTTTTTTGTTAAAAAAGGTTGCGAAATATACTGAAAAACTATAATATTATAGTAGTATTTTGGTATTAGAGAATTTTCGACCTCCCGTAGAGGTTTAATAAAAGGAGGATATGGTTTTGATTAACATTACGACTGACGAGACAGGTGCTCCTGTCAGAATCATTGTTGTTGGCGTAGGCGGAGCTGGCAACAATGCTGTAAAGCGTATGGTTGAAGAGGGTATTGGGGGAGTCGAGTTTATTGGAATTAACACTGATAAGCAGGCACTTGATTTGTGCAAGGCACCTACTCTTTTGGCTATAGGTGAGAAAACCACAGGTGGAAAGGGTGCTGGCGCCAATCCAGAGGTTGGTATGAGATCAGCTGAGGAGAGCGCTGAGGATATTTCTTCAGCAATCAAGGGCGCTGACATGGTATTCATCACATGTGGTATGGGTGGTGGTACCGGTACAGGTGCTGCTCCAGTTGTTGCTAAGATCGCTAAAGAACAGGGGATTCTTACTGTTGGTATTGTTACAAAGCCTTTCCAGTTCGAGGGAAAGCCACGTATGAACAATGCTCTTAACGGTATTGAGCGTCTCAAGGAAAACGTTGATACACTCATTGTTATCCCTAATCAGAAGCTTGTTGAAATCTGCAACAAGAGCATGGGCATTGGAGAGAGCTTCCGTATGGCTGATGGAGTTCTTCACCAGGCTGTTCAGGGTATTACTGATCTTATCACCAAGAACTCACTCATCAATCTTGACTTCGCAGACGTTCAGACTGTTATGAAGGATAAGGGATTAGCACACGTAGGTATCGGTTCTGCCAAGGGAGATGAGAAGGCTCTCGAGGCTGTTAAGGCTGCTGTTGCTTCTCCACTTCTTGAGACAAGCATCCAGGGTGCTACAGATGTTATCGTCAATATCTGTGGTGACGTTGGTCTTAACGATGCAAACGAGGCTACATCTTACGTTCAGGATATGACTGGCGCAGACGCCAACATTATTCTTGGTATCACTGTCGATGAAAATATGGACGACGAGGTTTCTGTTACTGTTATCGCTACAGGTCTTGGCGAGCCAGCTACAGCACCAGCAGGTGCATTCCGCAGCACATCAGGTATGATGTACGGTTCACAGCCTAGACAGTCTAGCGCTGATTTGCTTGCAGGTATTCGTGGCAATGCTGCTCCAGCAGGTCAGACAGGTGTTACTAACACACCTCCAGCTGTCAACAGACCAGCAGCAGCTCCAACAGGCCAGGTACCAAGACAGGTTACACCTGCAGCTCCTACAGAGAGTAGTGTACCTGAGCTCAACATCAAGATGCCAGACTTTATGAATTCTATCAAGAAATAATGGGTGGTATGCCTATAGTTTAATATGATTTTCAAGAGACTCAAGTTTTGGGTCTCTTTTTTTGAAATTGTTTTGGGAAAATGGAAAAAAATGAGAGATTTTTTTGAAATATATATAGATAATATATAGTTTGATAGCAATAACTATTGGACTAAAAGGTTTGGCATAGTAGAAGATTAAAGGTACGAGACATATTTTATAGCCAAATGTAAGTAATATGATTTTATATAATAATGGAGGTAGTAACATGGCGAATTTAGTGGATGATGCTCTGAAATATTCGTTAAAAAATGAAAAAAAATATAAAAAGAATACGGTCGAATGGGAGAATCATTATTCTAAAGTAATGAATAAAACGTTTAATAAATCTCTGACTAATGAACAAGGATTAGTTTGTTCTGAGTTAAAAAAATTGTCTAATGAAATAGATTTGTACAATAAGGTGTTGGAGCAAAAGTTGTTATATATAAATAGACAATTATGTAAATATTCTCACGCGCATATGGGTGAATTTGATATATATAATTATAATCTAAGATTAATTGATAAAACGCAATTAAAAGAAGAGTATTATAATTTAAAAAGATTAGGCGATTTAATTAATATATATTCAATTAAAAATAAAGTTATTAAGATTCTAGATTATACCAATAAAAAATTTAATAAAGTTCCAGAAAATGAACTTAGAGAAATTGCGAAAAAAATCGAATGGACCTCTCGCTATGTTAAAAATGAAAAAGAACGTTTAGAAATAATCACTGAAATATACCAGAAATGTAATGAAAGTATAGAAAAATATAAAGAGCTTGATAATAGAATTGAGAGAGGTATCAATCAGTGCAACAAATTTATAAAGCAAATAGGAGCAGAAGATTTAAATATTTTAGGCGAAAATGGGAATGAGTGCTTTTTACGTTTGAATAAGAACAAAAAAATACTAAATAGTGATATAGATAAAGCGAAGAATTTAAAAGATAAATTGATTAAAGGAGGGAAGATTGATAAATCTCGTGTATTGGAGGTTTGTCATGCTAACTACTCTATAGATCAAATATTTAATGAGGATTATGTATTGTCGCATTTAGTAAAGATTCATGACGCAGATAAAATAAAGAGTGAAGCAAGTTCTTTTATCCCTACAACTTACAGCCAAGCATTTGGTTACAATCAAGTATATGATTTCGTGGATTCACATGAACCGATTGCTGGACAGTCTTATGGGCAGAATCAAAATGCATATGTTCCAAGAAATTTTAATCCTATTTTTAATGGAAATCATAATAGAATGTGATAATGATTATAAACTATAAAGAGATGTGACTAAATAAGATTTTCAAGAGACTCAACGTTTGATTGGGTCTCTTTTTTTGAAAAAATTCTTTAAAAATGGGAAAAAAATAAAAAAATTTTTGAATTAGAAATAGACAGAGAAAATTCCTGTTATATGAGTTTTTAATATATCAAAATTATTTAAAGGAGGGCGACAAGATGACAGGAAGTATAAAAAATAATCTCAATATGAAAGAAACTTAAACCTAATGTGGACCAAAATAATTGGTTGACACGCAACGCAAATGTGTTATAGAGAACAAGCGCAGCCTAACTCTGCGCTACAGTTAAACATCAACAAAAGAGAATAGTGAGGTAGAATATAATGATAAATAATAATAATCACAATATTACAGATATGTACAGAAGCGCGTTTAAAAGTTTAATGAAGAAAAATGAATTCTTATTAAAGGAGCTTGAAGTATTAGAAAATGCTAGAGAAGTTTGTTTAAATAAAATGAGAGGAATTTTAAATGAAGATATTGATGTAGAAGATTATTACTCTGGGATAAATTATATAAGAAACATTTTGAATAATGATATAAATATATGTTCTATAAATCTTGCAGAACTTGCAGCTAAAAACGAATCCACGGGATATAGAAAAACGTTACATAATCTTCAAAATAGATTGGAAAATACTAAACAAATGATTAAGACAGAATATGGAAAATATGAAGAACAAAATAAGCACAATAAAAGTGATAATTTTATTATAAATAATATTGACAATCAAATAGAGGTTAATAGAGATATCATTAATCATGCAAATGTTTATATAAGCAAATTTGATGCGTATAAAAATCAGATTATTAAAGTGACTGATGTATATAATATTAATAATAGCAGAAAAATAGAAGGTGATTATAATAGAAAAATTTTGGCATTGAAAAATGTTATTGCTGATGCGAGATTAAATAATGATTCACTAAACGTGATGAAAAAACTAATTCGAAGCGATGAGAATAGAGTTTATATAGATAGAGAAATATGTAATTTTGCTTATGGATTAATAAATTCAACGCAAAAAGAATTGCAAAGACTAAAAAATGACAGATTAAAAGATGACATTATTTATCTAAAAAAATGTTCACTGTATAAAAGTGAGAAATATAGCGATATAAACTATGTAAATAATAGAATAAACTACTATAGAGATAACATGGATAAATATACGCACAATATAAATATGTTAGCAGAAGAAGCGTGTAATTTTATAGAGCAGGTTGATCAGGATTTCATATATGGCGAAGGTGGGCAATTGTTAGAGGAGGGACTAGGTGATTTGACAAATGCAACTTCAGAACTCGAAGAATTAGATGACAATATAAGCGTTTTTGACAACTTGATGGGTGATAAGGAGTATTTGTTAGAAGAAGATAAAGTGAGATTTGCAGAAATTGCAAATAGGATTGAAGAAATAACCCCACATGTTTTATATTTAATGGATAATGCAAGGGTATGTTTTAATAAGAGCAACGTTATGTATAAACAAATTACGGATTTCAAACCTAGAAAATTCGAAACTAAGTATAATAGTGAGTCGATGTTGAATAGAGAAATTAATAGAAGTAGCACTAGTACTAGTTTTTCACAAAGGCGTATGACTATATAATATCAGATGATATTTACTGTAAGTTGCTATATAACTAGCGAAACTGGCAATTTTCCGCAATTTATGGTAAAATCCACAATTAGAGAGATTTATTGGATAGAGAATTGAGATAAAAACGAAGAAGGGAAAAGGTTTTTGTTTTGAATTCTCAATTTGAAAGAAGGCGTGGCTCACGCCAAGAACAGCTTGATATAAGTATACTTAGTAGTGGCAGTTATGAGAGAGATAACACCAGCCAACGCAGTAGAACATCAAGCAACAAAAGGAGTAGCTTAAGCTACGGCAGCGCCAATGCGAGAGATGGCAGAGGTAGTTTAAGCTACAATAAAACTAAATCAAGTGTTAGGAGCAGTAATACTTCTAGTAATAAATATGATGCTGGCTATCTGAGAGGTAATGTTGATAGCAAGCCTAGGTCACGACATAGTGATCTTGATGTCAGTATCTTTGATTTTAACGATTTTGACGAAAGGAATCAGAGAAGTAGAAATAGTGCTCATGCTGTACCAAGCCGAAGCAGAAGTACTACCTCAAGTAGGAGTCAGGCTTCGCCAAGTAGGAGCAGCCAAGCAAGTAGCCGTAGCAGAAGCAGTCAAGCTAGTTATGGCAGAGCAAGTTCACAATCGGCTAGACGTGATAGATTAGATGTTCCATATTCAAGGAGCGCTAGCCCACGTTATAGGCAACCTGCTAGAAGTTCTTATAGCAGGACTAGAACAGCCAGAAGGCAACCTAAGAAAAGAATATCTGGACATACTTTACTAGCTGTATTTGAGATAGTAGTTGTTGTTGGAGTGATTCTGTTTGCTCGTTCCATCTTCCAAAATATGGGTGGAATTAAGATAATGGACAATCTGTTTAATAGCAATTCTTCAGATGAAGCTAAAGTCAATCCGGATGTTCCAGATTGGGTAGATGTACAGTATATTGATGAAGGTAATCCTTCTAGAAGTGGTCAGAAGCTTGAGGCGGTCCACGATATAGTTGTTCATTATGTTGGCAATCCGGGCACCACAGCTCAGCAGAATCACGATTTTTACAATGATAGGAAGTCAGATGTTTGCTCGCATTTTCTTGTAGGTATGGAAGGCGAGGTAATCTTGTGCATACCACTTGATGAAAAGTCCGCAGCCAGCAATCATAGAAATCGAGATACCATCTCTATAGAGGTTTGTCATCCAGATTCTACTGGAAAGTTTACAGATGCTTCATACCAGGCTACGTTAAAGCTTGTTGATTGGTTATTGGATGAATACGATCTTACTCCAGACCATGTAATACGTCATTATGATGTTACTGGCAAGGAGTGCCCTAAATATTTTGTAGATCATCCGGACGAATGGGAAGAATTTAAGAGCAAGCTATAATTTTCATTTATAGTAAGAATTCTTTAGGAAAACAATTAAATAAATGTTAATTTTTTAGAGACACACTCTGTAATATGTCTTTGAATCGCCAGACAAATTGGCGCAGAAGAGGCATATAACTCAGAGCGGGTCTTTTTTTTAATTTTTTTCTTGAAATGGAAAAAAAATAAAATATTTTTTGAATTATAAATGTAGGATAGAACTACTATTTTACTTGAACAATGAAAAATACATATTAAAGGAGGAAAGAGTTATGAAAAAAGAAGCAGAAAAGCATTTTAGTGAGGTTTGCAATTTAGACGGAGAACACACCGAAATTTATAATGAAATTAATAGCGATCTAAAAGAGATACATTCTATTGAATCTAATGAGAAACTTGCCACAAGACTAGTAGCGTTAAAAAAGTTGGGTGGTGGAGTTTTAGATTGCTTAGATAATATAAATGGAAGGATAACCGCATGTATTAGTGCTTACATTGGA
>JAEEGK010022976.1_pt1 | contig 13046 bp, 8 predicted proteins | sample 8958771 | NCBI WGS metagenome assembly JAEEGK01 (sample SAMN16246547, study PRJNA631951) | gut metagenome | biome: gut microbiome; feature: rumen; material: SC-attached | host: Bos | place: Iran: Karaj | collected 2018-10 | reverse complement strand
GTAAGAGCACCATCGACGAGGCATGGCCGGGCGACATCGTGGGTCTGCCCGACACAGGAGGAATCTTCAAGATTGGCGACACGCTGACCGAGGGTGAGCAGTTGCACTTCCGCGGTCTGCCATCGTTCTCGCCCGAACTGTTCAAATATATTGAAAACGACGACCCCATGAAGGCCAAGCAGCTGCAGAAGGGCATCGACCAGCTGATGGACGAGGGCGTGGCACAGCTGTTTGTCAACCAGTTCAATGGCCGCAAGATTATCGGCACCGTGGGACAGCTGCAGTTTGAGGTTATCCAGTATCGTTTGGAGAACGAGTACAATGCCAAGTGCCGCTGGGAGCCTGTTCACCTGTACAAGGCCTGCTGGATATCGAGCGATAACGACGCTGAGCTTGAAGCCTTCAAGAAGCGCAAGTATCAGTATATGGCCAAGGACAAGGAGGGACGCGACGTGTTCCTTGCCGATTCCGGCTACGTGCTGAGCATGGCGCAGCAGGACTTCGAACACATACAGTTCCACTTTACGTCGGAGTTTTAAATATCGGATAAAACGGAATTTCAATGAAACGAGAAGAAGATATACGGAATGCTGTTGAGACGATGCGCAAGGGTGGGGTGATACTCTATCCGACGGACACCGTCTGGGGCATTGGCTGCGATGCCACCAACGTCGAAGCCGTGAAGAAGGTCTATGCTATCAAGCAGCGTGACGATTCGAAGGCACTCATCTGTCTGGTCGACAGCGATGCCCGTATGCAACGCTATGTACGTGACGTGCCCGATGTGGCGTGGCAGCTCGTTGACAGCCTGAAGGAGGGAGGAAAGCCTACCACGCTCATCCTCGACGGTGCTATCAACCTGGCCGAGAACCTGATTGCCGATGACGGCTCTATTGGTATTCGCATCACGCAGGAACCTTTTTCCAAGGAACTGTGCTACCGTTTCCAGAAGGCTATCGTATCGACGTCGGCCAACATCAGCGGTGAGCCGGCAGCACAGAACTATCGCGACATCGACCCTCGTATTGTGGAGGCTGTCGACTATGTGTGCTGGAGTCGCCGACAGGAGCACCAACCCCATCAGCCCTCGAGCATTATCCGTCTGAGAAAGGACGGACAGGTGGAGATTATCCGTAAGTAAGAATTGCTAAAAGATGCGGACGGCTATCGTAGGCGGCGGAGCGGCGGGCTTCTTCCTGGCTGTGAACCTCAAGGAACTGGTGCCGGAAATGGAAGTGACCATCCTGGAGCGCAGCCAACGGGTACTGGCAAAGGTCGAGGTTTCCGGAGGAGGACGGTGTAACTGCACCAACTCATTTGCCAGCGTTACCGACCTCTCGCAGGTATACCCTCGGGGCCACCGGTTGCTGAAACGCCTCTTCAAGCAGTTTGACTACCGCGATGCCTACCGCTGGTTTGAGGAACATGGTGTCCGACTGACCACTCAGGATGATGACTGCGTGTTTCCCGCCTCGCAGGATTCGCATAGCATCATCAACTGTTTCCTCTACGAGGCAAAGAGGCATCATATAGAAATAGGAACGGGCGTAAAGGTGGAAAGCCTTGACGATGTGGCCGACTACGACTATGTGGCAGTTTGTACGGGAGGGTCGCCAAAAGGCGAAGGACTGCGATGGCTGCAGGCGTGTGGTCATGAGATAGAACCTCCTGTGCCCTCGCTCTTTACGCTGAGCATCAGCGATGAGCAATTGACGGCCTTGATGGGAACGGTGGTGGAACCTGTGCAGGTGATGATACCTGGTACGAAGCTGCGTGCCGAAGGGCCGCTGCTGATTACCCATTGGGGGATGAGCGGTCCGGCCATTCTGCGGTTGTCGAGCTATGCCGCCCGTTACCTTAGTGAACATCAGTATGAGGTGCCGCTGAACATCAATTGGGCGGGACGACGGGAGCCGGAGGTGCTCGAGGAACTCCAGCAACTGGCTATGAGCCAACCGCTGAAACAGCTGACCAGTATCGCCCCGTGTGGTTTACCCGCAAGACTATGGGCGTACTTAGTGCAGAAAACCCTGGGCGAGCGCAGTAAGAACCGTTGGCAGAACCTGAACCAGAAAGAGTTGAACCGTTTGGTGAATACCTTGACGAATGACTCTTGTATGACCTCTGGGCGAGCTGCCTTTAAGGATGAATTTGTCACCTGCGGTGGCGTGGCGCTGACGAGTGTCAATCCTGTGACTTTGGAGAGTCGACATGTGAAGAACCTCTACTTTGCTGGTGAGGTGCTCGACATCGATGGCGTGACGGGAGGTTTTAATTTCCAGGCGGCGTGGACGACTGCCTATGCTGTAGCCAAGGGAATCGCTTCGCAAGTGAAGGATGAAGCGTGAAGAGTGAAGATTGAAGATTGGAAGATGATGATTGAAGTTTGAAGATTGAAGGATGAAGAGTAACGAGAATATGGTACAGATTGCATGGATAAGACGGTTGCATGACTGGCGTGTGGAGCATGTCAGCGACAGGATGTTTCTGATCATCCTGGCGCTTGTCGTTGGCTTCTTTGCGGCAGTAGCAGCTTATATGCTGCATGGCATCATCAACCTGATTGTGGCGCTGTTAACGTCGCAGTTCTCGAAGACTTCTGCCAACTGGCTCTATCTGGTTTATCCCGTGATAGGCATCTACCTTACCTCGTTGTTTGTACGCTACATCGTCCGTGACGATATCTCCCACGGTATTACCCGCATCCTTTGGGCCATCTCATCGAACAAGTCAAGAATAAAATCCCATAACACATGGTCGTCGGTCATTGCCTCGGCCATTACCATTGGCTTCGGTGGTTCCGTAGGTGCTGAGGCACCTATTGTGCTGACGGGATCTGCCATTGGCTCGAATCTGGGAAAGCTGTTCCGGATGGACAGGAAAGTGTTGATGACACTTGTGGGCTGTGGGGCGGCAGGAGCCATTGCCGGTATCTTTAAGGCACCTATAGCAGGATTGGTATTTACGCTGGAGGTGCTGCTCATCGACATGACCATGTCGTCGTTGCTGCCCATCCTTGTCAGTTGTGTCACGGCAACGTGTTTTACCTATATCTTTAGTGGCGATGCAGCCCTTTTCACGTTCCATCTCGACAACGAGTGGACGGTGCAGCGCATTCCTGCCTGCCTGCTCTTAGGCATCAGCTGTGGCTTGGTTTCTCTCTACTTTATCCGTACGATGGGTTTTGCTGAGGGAATCTTTGCGCGCTATAAGGACAAACCCTATGTGAGGTTGGCCATTGGCGGATCTATGCTGAGCCTGCTGATATTCCTCTTCCCGTCGCTCTTTGGCGAGGGTTACTCCAGCATCAACCTGCTGCTCAACGGTAAGACCGAGGCCGATTGGAACCAGATACTCAATAACTCACTCTTTGCCGGACAGGCTTCGATGCTCATCCCCTACGTAGCGCTGGTGTTGCTGACAAAGGTGTTTGCTACGTCGGCCACCAATGGTGGTGGTGGTTGTGGAGGAACGTTTGCACCTTCGCTGTTTATCGGCTGCTTTACCGGCTTTCTCTTCTCGCGACTGTGGAACATGCACGAGATTGGGGTATATGTGCCCGAGAAGAACTTCGCCTTGATGGGTATGGCTGGAGTTATGTCGGGCGTTATGCATGCCCCACTGACAGGCATCTTCCTCATTGCCGAGCTGACGGGTGGCTATAGTCTGCTATTGCCGCTGATGATAGTGTCCATCAGTTCTTATCTTACCATTATAATCTTTGAACCACATAGCATCTATGGTTCGCGGCTGGCTAAGGAAGGACGCTTGTTGACGCATCATACCGATCATGCCGTGTTGACCCTGATGAATCTCGACTCCGTCATCGACCGTGACTACATGGCCGTAGAGCCGGATATGGAACTGGGGCAGATCGTCAACAAGGTAAGCCGCAGCCATAGTCGTGTACTTCCTGTGCTCGACGGTGCTGGTACGTTGTTGGGCGAGGTGGATATTATGCACATCCGCAAGGTGATGTTCCGCATTGAACTGTACCATCACTTCACGGCCTCCCAGCTTATGGAGGAACCTGTTGCCACCCTCATAGAGACAGCACCCATGACAAGCGTTATGAAGACCTTTGAACGGACGGGTGCTGAATGGCTGCCCGTGGTTGATATGGGAAATCACCTGAAGGGATATATCTCGCGCCAGCGCTTGTATACCTTATATAGAAAGATGGTGCATGATATGTCGGAAGATTAGGAGATAGAGGAAGATAGAAGGAGATAGAAGGAGATAGAAGGAGATAGAAGGAGATAGAGGAAGTTAGAGGACGAAAGAAGAATTATGAAAAAGGAAGATCTAAGAATTGTGTTTATGGGCACACCTGAGTTTGCGGTGGAGACCCTGAAGGCATTGGTAGAGAACAGCTATAATGTGGTGGCGGTGGTGACACAGCCCGACAAACCTGTAGGTCGACACGGAAGTGTGCTGCAACCATCGGCGGTGAAACAGTATGCCATAGAGAAGGGACTGCCTGTGCTGCAACCCGAGAAAATGAAGGACCCAGTGTTTGTGGAACAGTTGCGTTCGTATCAGGCAAATCTTCAAGTAGTGGTGGCCTTCCGCATGCTGCCTGAGGTGGTGTGGGCAATGCCGGAATATGGCACGTTCAACGTTCATGCTGCCTTGTTGCCGCAGTATCGTGGTGCGGCTCCTATCAACTGGGCTGTTATCAACGGAGAGACAGAGACGGGCGTGACTACATTCTTCCTCGACCACGACATTGACACGGGACGCATCATCATGCAGTTGCCCTTCAGTATTCCCGATGATGCCGATGTGGAGTACGTCTACGACGGGCTGATGCACCTTGGAGCCGACATCTGCCTGCAGACGTTGCAGCGAATCATTGATGCCGACGGACACCCGGAGAGCATTGAGCAAAGTGATTCTTCACTCTTCTTGCGTCCCGTTGGTAGCAAGCGTCCTTCGGCCGAGCGCACTCTTCACTCTTCACTTAAATCGGCTCCTAAGATTTTCAAGGAAACCTGTGAGGTGAATTGGAACCAACCTTCGAAATGCATCTACGACTTCATCCGTGGCTTGAGCCCCTATCCAGGAGCGTGGACGACGCTGGTGGCTTCCGACGGCAAGGAGACGGTACTGAAACTTTTCCGCACGACGAAGACCGATCTCAAAACCAATGGGGTGGGGCATATCGTTGCCGATCGTAAGCATCTGTACATAGGTACTGCCGATGGTCTGCTGCAAGTTGACGAGTTGCAGTTGTCAGGCAAAAAACGCATGGATGCCGTCGCATTCTTAAACGGTATGAAAGATATTGAAAATTATTTTGTCCGGTAACATAATAATTGGGTAGGCTATTACGTTTCAAAGGTATAACATCATTAATAACAATAAACGTGTGGCCTATGCAAATTTCTACCCAACAAGTAATTGACGCTGTTGCTTCTATGAGTGAAGGACTCAAACCGAGCGAGAAAACACTCCAGTTTATCAGGGATTTCGCCCATAGTTATCGTGTGAAGAACGGACAAGCGTTTTGTCTGAATTAGCACTTCGCTAATGAATAGTGAAAAGTGAATAGTGAAAAGAACAATAAGAAAATGACATTAGTTTCTCCTTCATTACTCGCAGCCGATTTCCTGCACCTCGACCGCGACATAGAAATGATTAACCGTAGCGAGGCTGACTGGCTTCATCTTGATGTGATGGACGGCGTGTTTGTTCCTAACATATCTTTTGGCTTCCCGGTACTTGAGGCTGTTGCCTCGCTGTGCAAGAAGCCTCTTGATGTGCATTATATGATTGTGAAGCCGGAGCGTTACATCAAGCAGACGGCTAAGTTGGGAGCTATGATGATGAACGTCCACTTGGAGGCGTGCGACCACCTGCACCGTACGGTACAAGAGATTCACGATGCCGGCATGAAGGCAGGCGTGACGCTGAATCCTTCAACGCCTGTATCGTTGCTTGAGGATATTATCTGTGACGTGGATATGGTGCTGCTCATGAGTGTGAACCCTGGCTTTGGCGGTCAGAAGTTCATAGAGAACACGCTGAAGAAGGCGCGACAACTGCGCCAGTTGATTGCCCAGAGTGGTAGCAAGGCGCTGATTGAAGTCGACGGTGGTGTGCAGGGAGAAACAGCTCCCCGACTGGTTGAAGCCGGTGTTGACGTGCTGGTATCAGGCAGCTATGTCTTCAAGAGCCCCACGCCCGAACAAATCATTCATGCCCTGCGGGCTTTGTAATCAATCGTCAAAACGAAGTTATTCGCAAAGCATGAGCTCTATCTGATGCTCCTTCGCCATCTTGCGGAGGTTCATCAGAGCATAGCGCATACGTCCTAACGATGTGTTGATGCTGACACCTGTCAGTTCGGCAATCTCCTTGAACGACAACTGCTGATAATAGCGCATGAAAACTACCTCACGCTGGGTGGCAGGCAGTGCCTCCATCAGCCGCTTCACGTCCTGTCGCACCTGTTCGTTCACCATCTCACTCTCGCGGAACGTGTCTTGCACGCATTCTCCGTGAAGCTTGCTAAGGTCGTTGTCGTCAGCCAGGTCGACAATATGTTCGCCTTTCTGAGCTCGGTACCAGTCCATGATAGCGTTGTGGGCGATACGTGTCAGCCAGAAGGTAAATTTACCGGAATCGGTGTATTTGCCTTCCTGCAACTTGGTGATGACCTTGACGAACGTCTCCTGGAAGATGTCGTTGGCCACGTCCTCGTTGCGCACCACAAACATGATATACGTGAAGAGTTTCGACTGAGTTCTGGTTAATAACTCGTCAAAAGCCTTATTGTTTCCTCCTACGTAAAGTAATGCCAACTCTTCGTTGGTCATTCCTTCAAAATCCTTCATATTCGATTTCTTGTTAGTTATGAAGTATTCGTGTTCCGATAGGCAATAAAGTTTAAAGTTTTGAGTTATTAATCATTGTTGACGCTGCAAAAGTAGGGAAAATAATTAAAATAACCAAATAATTTTGCGAAAAACTGAAATAAAGTAGTATCTTTGTAAGCAAAATATGTACTTTTTAACCTGAAAGATATGACAAAACTCTTCGTTCCTGGGCGTTTATGCCTCTTTGGTGAACATACAGACTGGGCGGGGCATTACCGTACCATGAATGCCGACATAGTTCCTGGTGCCGCTATCGTTACTGGTATCGAGCAGGGTATTTATGCCGAAGTGGAAAAATCCTCACTTTTTGAAGTACAGAGTGTGGCTCCACAGATAGAGAACGAGTGGCAGGACTTTGCCTGTCGCATGGACGAGCAGGAACTGAAACGCATCGCCAAGTCGGGTTCTTTCTTCTGCTATTGTGCAGGGGTGGCCAGCTATATGCTCGAATGGTATAAGGTGGGAGGTGTTCGCATCAAGATTACGTCTATGACACTTCCTATGAAGTCAGGACTGTCGTCAAGTGCCGCCATCTGTGTGCTTGTCGCGCGTGCGTTCAATATTTTATATAATCTGAACCTTAATACTTTAGGCGAGATGAACATCGCCTACGTCGGTGAGTTGCGTACTACTTCACGTTGTGGGCGTCTTGACCAAGCTTGTGCATTCGGTGTGAAGCCCAACCTGATGACCTTCGACGGTGACGAGGTCGAGGTGCAGTCGCTGAATGTCAAGAAACCCCTTTACTGGGTGTTTGCCGACCTTTGTGGCGAAAAGAATACGGTGAAGATTCTTCGTGATTTGAACCGTGCCTACCCCTTTGCTTCCAACGAGCAGGAGGAACGCGAGCAGCAGGCTCTTGGTGAACTGAATCAGGATATTGTCAACCGAGCTATCAAATGTATGGCAGAGGGCGAAGTTGAGCAGTTGGGAAAGCTCATGAACGAGGCAGAAGAACTATTCAACAGCCACGTTACTCCGATGTGCCCCTCTGAGCTGGATGCTCCGAAACTGCGTGATATCCTGGCTGATGCTGCCATCCAGCCGTGGATCTATGGCGGTAAGGGCGTAGGTTCTCACGGCGACGGTTCAGTACAGTTCCTGACACGTGATCCTGATTGCCAGCAGCATTTGCTTGATTATCTGAATGCCAAAGGCATGAAGGCCTATCCCCTTACTATCAAGCCCGTACATACTGTGCGCCGCGCCATCATTCCTGTGGCAGGTTTTGGCACCCGTCTCTATCCTGCCACCCGTGCTTTGAAGAAAGACTTCTTCCCCATACCCTGTCCCGACGGTAAGGTGCGTCCAGTCATCCTTATCCTGCTCGAAGAACTGATACAGAGCGGTATCGAGGAAATATGCCTCGTTCTCGGTAGTGAGGAGGAGCGCCGCCTCTATGCAGACTTCTTCGAACGTCCGTTGTCTGATGAGCACTTGCTGAAACTGTCGAAGGAAGCGCAGGAATATGAGAACCATATTCTTGACATTGGTAAGCGTTTGCGCTATGTCTATCAGCGCGAGAAACGTGGTTTTGGTCATGCTGTCTATCAGGCTGCCCAATTTGCCCGCAACGAGCCCGTGCTGTTGATGCTTGGCGACACCCTCTACCGCTCGCTCACCAACAAGCCTTGCGCCCTTCAGCTTATCGAGGAGTACGAGCGTTATAACTGTCTCATTATCGGACTCTATCCCGTAGCGCTCAGCGACGTCAGCCATTTCGGTATCATGAATGGTGTGTGGGAGGATAAGGATGAACGCATCCTCAACGTGTCCACCGTTTACGAAAAGCCAACCTCCAACTATGCTGAGGAGTTCTTGGGCGTGCGTAACAGTATGGGTTCCCGCGAGTATTGTTCCGTATTTGGACAGTATATCCTAACGCCGGAGGTGTTCCAGCAGTTGGAAGAAGATATCAAGTGTGCCGACGAGGAGGGAACCAACCGTGAGATTGAGCTGACCTCAGCCCTCGAGGCTGTGCGTAGCCGTGTAGGTATGATCGGTGTACGCCTTTACAGCCAGCGTTTCGACATGGGCAATCCTACGGCATTGGTTGATACCGTCAGCAAGTTCTCTCACTTGTAATTCGCAAATTAACGTTTTTGCTGCATACCTCGCATACTTAATGAGATGCGGTTGCGGCGACGGTCTACCTCAAGGACTCGGACGCGGACATGTTGGTGAAGCTTCACCACGGCGTTCGGGTCCTTGACGTATTTGTCTGCCAGTTGCGAGACGTGGACGAGCCCGTCCTGGTGGACGCCGATGTCGACGAAGGCACCAAAGTTGGTGATGTTGGTCACTATGCCGGGCAGTTCCATGCCTTCCACGAGGTCGTCGACGGTCTCGATGCCCTTGGCAAACTCAAACTCCTCAATCTGCTCGCGAGGGTCGCGTCCGGGCTTTTCCAGTTCCTTCATAATGTCGGTCAGCGTTGGCAGGCCGACTTCGCCTGCAACGTACTTCTTCAAATCTACCGCCTCGCGTTTCTCCTTATTATTAATAAGGTCGGCTACGGTACAGCCTTGGTCGTTGGCCATCTGCTCTACAATCTTGTAGCTCTCGGGGTGGACGGCGGAGTTGTCCAATGGGTTCTTGGCTCCGGGGATGCGAAGGAAACCGGCACATTGCTCAAAGGCGGCAGGACCCAGTCGCGGCACCTTCTTCAGTTGGGCGCGCGAGGTAAAGGCTCCGTTCTCTTTTCTGTAGTCAACGATGTTGTTGGCCAAGGCTGGGCCGAGACCACTAACATACTGCAGCAGGTGGCTTGAAGCGGTGTTGAGGTTGACACCCACGCTGTTGACGCAACTCATTACCGTCTGGTCAAGCTGTTGCTTGAGCTTCGTCTGGTCGACGTCATGCTGGTATTGTCCCACGCCGATGCTCTTGGGGTCGATTTTCACCAGTTCGGCCAAAGGATCCATCAGACGGCGGCCTATCGAGACTGCTCCGCGCACGGTGACATCCTCGTCGGGGAACTCTTCACGGGCTGTCTTTGAAGCAGAGTAGACGGAGGCACCATCTTCGCTGACCACGAAGATAGGGACCCCCCTGTGGTCCCCCGAGGGGGACACTGTTGAGCCTATGGATAATGAGTCCCCCTCGGGGGACGATAGGGGGGTAACCTCTTCCACGAACGCGCGGGTTTCGCGGCTGGCCGTGCCGTTGCCAATGGCGATAGCCTCGATGTGGTAGTCGTGAATCATCTGCTGCACGTGAATGGTGGCCTGCATGCGGTGGTTTACAGGAGGGTGGGGGAAGATGGCCTCATGGTGGAGCAGATTGCCTTGTGCGTCGAGGCACACCACCTTACAGCCCGTTCGGAATCCGGGGTCGATGCCCATAACGCGTTTCTGGCCAAGGGGTGCCGAGAGCAGTAGCTGGCGCAGGTTTTCGGCAAACACGCGGATGGCTTCATCGTCGGCCTGCTCCTTGCTCAGGTTACTGAACTCCGTCTCAATCGAGGGCTTCAGCAGCCGTTTGTAGCCATCCTCGATGGCCTCAGCCACCAAACTGCCGCAGGTGTTCCCGTTTCTCGCACCTCGCGCCTCGTATCTCGACAATACATACTTCGAAATCAAACGTTCTACGCACTCATCGTCGTCAACAGGGTCGATGCTCAGGCGCAGGATTCCCTCGGCCTCTCCGCGGCGCATAGCCAGCAGCCGATGGCTGGAACAACGTTTCAGCGGCTCGTGCCAGTCGAAGTAGTCGCGGAATTTCTGTGCCTCGTCGGTGTCTTGTTTGGCCTTCACTACCTTGGAGGTGATGATGGCGGTACGGCGGAATGCTCCGCGCACCTGCTGGCGTGAACGTTCGTCCTCGCTTACCTGCTCGGCAATGATGTCCTGGGCACCGCGAAGGGCGTCGGCGGCTGTGGCGATGGGTGAACCATCGCCCACAATGAAGCGCTGGGCGGCTGCCTCCGGGTCGCGCTCTCGTTGGAGCAGCAGCAACTGAGCCAAGGGCTCCAAGCCAAGCTCCCGCGCTACCTGGGCACGAGTGCGGCGTTTCGGACGGTAGGGCAGGTAGATGTCCTCCAGCGTGGTGGCCTCCCACGTTTCGTTGATGCGCTTCTCTAAGTCGGGCGTCAGCTTGCCGAGGTCGGTAATGGTCTTTAGGATGGTCTCCTTGCGTTTCTGGAGTTCCTTCAGCCGTTCGTACTGGTCGCTGATGGCGCTGATTTGCACCTCGTCGAGACCGCCCGTTCGCTCCTTGCGGTAGCGGGCAATAAAGGGAATGGTGCAACCCTCGTCAATCAGGGCCAGCGTGCCATCAACGTTTTTGGCAGAGATATTGAGCCTTTCGGCTATCAGTTGGGCAAATATGTTCATGAATGAATTGAGTTTTGGATTCGACATAAAAGCTATTTCCGATGCAAAGGTAATAAAAAATCTCAAATCCCAAATCCTAAATCTCAAATCTTTTTCGTACCTTTGCAGCCGTTTTATACATAAAGAGATGATTTCAGTAGAAGGATTAAAGGTGGAGTTTGGCGTGAAGCCGCTGTTCTCGGATGCCAGTTTTGTCATCAACCCTCGCGACCGCATAGCCTTGGTGGGCAAGAACGGAGCGGGCAAGTCGACGATGCTCAAGATACTCTGTGGTCAGCAGAAGCCTACCGCCGGAACTGTGGCCGTGCCTACTGATACCACCATCGGCTATCTGCCGCAGGTGATGCGCCTGCAGGACGATACCACCGTCCGCGAGGAGGCTCAGAAGGCCTTTGCCAACGTTACGGCAATGGCTGAGCGCGTAGAGCGGCTGGAGCGTGAGATGAACGAGCGCACGGACTACGAGAGCGACGACTATATGCAGCTGGTGGAGCGCTACACGATGGAGCACGAGCGCTATCTGATGATGGGAGCCGCCCATCGCGAGGCCGAGCTGGAGCGCACGCTCATTGGCCTGGGCTTCGAGCGTACCGACTTCGAACGCCCAACGAGTGAGTTCTCGGGCGGCTGGCGCATGCGAATAGAGCTGGCCAAGATACTGCTGCAGAAGCCCGACGTGCTGTTGCTCGACGAGCCCACGAACCACCTCGATATTGAATCTATCCAATGGCTGGAGCAGTTCTTAGCGCAGAGTGCTTCGGCTGTGGTGCTGGTCAGCCACGACCGCGCCTTTATAAATAATGTGTCGAACCGCACGCTGGAGATATCCTGCGGCCGTGTGGTCGACTACCGCGTGAAGTACGACGAATATGTCGTCCTGAGAAAAGAGCGCCGTGAGCAGCAGTTAAGGGCTTACGAGAACCAACAGAAGGAAATCGCTGAAATGAAGGATTTTATAGAGCGATTCCGTTACAAGGCAACGAAGGCCGTACAGGTGCAGCAGAAGGTGAAGCAGCTGGAGAAAATTGTACCTATTGAGGTCGACGAGGTCGACAACTCGGCCATGCACTTGAAGTTCCCTCCCTGTCTGCGCAGCGGCGATTATCCGGTTATCTGCGACGAGGTGAGGAAGGCCTACAACCACGTTGTTTTCGACCATGTGAACCTTACCATCAAGCGCGGCGAGAAGGTAGCCTTCGTGGGTAAGAACGGCGAAGGCAAGTCGACGCTCGTGAAGTGCATCATGGGCGAGATACCTTTCGACGGCTCATTGAAGGTGGTCCACAACGTCCAGATAGGCTACTTCGCGCAGAACCAGGCACATCTGCTGGACGAGAGCCTGACTGTGTTCCAGACCATCGACAACGTGGCGAAGGGCGACGTCCGCCTGCGCATCAACGACATTCTCGGCGCCTTCATGTTTGGTGGCGAGAATAGCGACAAGAAAGTCAAGGTGCTCAGCGGTGGCGAGCGTAGCCGTCTGGCCATGATCCGCCTGCTGCTGGAGCCTGTGAACCTGCTCATCCTCGACGAGCCCACGAACCATCTGGATATGGCCTCGAAGGACGTGCTGAAGGAGGCCATCCGGGCCTTCGACGGTACGGCTATCATCGTCAGCCACGACCGCGAATTCCTTGACGGCTTGGTGACCAAGGTCTATGAGTTTGGCGGCGGCCGCGTGCGTGAGCATCTTGGCGGCATCTACGACTTTCTGCAGAGCCGCAAGATTGAGGAACTGAGCCAGCTGGGGAGAACTGGGGAAACTGGGAGCTTTGGGAGTACTGGGAGTACTGGGAGCTCTGGGAAAACTGGGACTCAGAATTCTCAGAAT
>JAEEGK010022972.1_pt1 | contig 13047 bp, 8 predicted proteins | sample 8958771 | NCBI WGS metagenome assembly JAEEGK01 (sample SAMN16246547, study PRJNA631951) | gut metagenome | biome: gut microbiome; feature: rumen; material: SC-attached | host: Bos | place: Iran: Karaj | collected 2018-10 | reverse complement strand
AGTTATATAAATTCTCTTTATAAATATATTAAAATAATTATCAAAATAAAGATTTTATTGTATATTAATCTGTTTTAAATTTTTATTGATAGTCTCTTTTTTAATATAAATATTTAAATATCTTATTCATTGATGAAGTATTTAATTACGTAAATATAATATTTTTAAAGCAAATTTTCTTTTATTTATATATGCATATTTTTTGAGATATAGACTTTATTAATAATTTGTTTGAAAAATTGAATTTATTATTTAATTTATAAAATTTGAAATAATTTCATTAAACAAAAATTTAAATAAATTTTTCCTTTTTTAAAATTATATAATGAAAATACTAATTTTTTACAAATATTTTTATGATATAATAAAAAAATTATATATAAAATTGAATTTTAACTACTTTTTTAAATAATGAAACAGATAATTTTTTTTAATATCAGCAATAGAAGAATAACCTTTTGATTTATATTGAGTTTTATTTAAATAATTTTTTCCATTATTATTTTTAATATTATAAACTGAATTATGAATAGGTTTTTGGTTTTTATATTGACTAATTAAACTAAAATTTAAATTTAAATTAGGAATATGAGAATTAGAAAAAGAATTTCTTTTCATATATATTTTATCAAAAAACCTAATTGATTCTAAATCATCTGTATTAACTGAGGATTCTGTTTCTTCAATAGATTTATTTAATATATTATTATTATTATTAACTTCGAATTTAGAAAAATTAGTATTTAAATTATTATTAAATTTATTAATCACATTTTCTAATTTTTGCTTTAATTGAATATTTTCATTCATAAATGAATTATTATTATTTTTTAAATCATTAAATTTTTTTTCTAATTCTTTATTTGATTTTGTTAATTCTGAAATTTCTTTGTTTTTAGATAATATCATTTCATTAATATGAAATATAAAATTTAAAGCAACATTTTTTTCATTTTGCTGAAGTAAATTACAAAATTGAGTAAAATAACTTTGAATAATTATATATATTTTATCATTTAATTTACATAAATCTTTTTCATCGTTTTTTATTTTTTGAATTTCTTCATTCATATTCTTTTTAATCATATTGAATTCATTATTTTTATCATTATTCAAATCATTATTATTTTTATTATTATTTAAATCATTATTATTTTTATTATTATTTAAATTATTACTTTTAATAATATTAAAATCATTGTTTTTATAATTAAATTCTTTTTTCAAATTATAAAAACTTAAATCTTTAATACTATTATAATGTTTATTATTATTAATAAAATTATTTTTTAATATTCCTCTATAAATTAAATTAGAAGAACCAGAATTTGAAAAAGAATTTTTAAATTTAAATTTCCTTTCATCAATAGTTTTTCCTAAAAGAATAGTATTATTAATGAATGAATTATCTTCTTTTGGACTACCAAAATTAGTTAAAGAAATATTTAAATTATTATGAATAATATGTGAATCACTTAAATTATTTATATTTTTATTTTTATTTCTTTTATTTGATGGTTGTTTAGAAATATATGAAATTATTTTTTTATCTAAATAATGATTTGAATTTGAAATAAAAGTTTTTGGATATTTTAATGAATTATGTAAACTATTATCTTGTGACTTTCCTTTATTTAAATAATTTACACTTATATTTATATCTATTGTATTATTTGATGTATTATTATTTTTTTTTTTGAAAACTTTTCTAAATGGAGTTTTTGTTAATTTTGTTATTGGAAATATATTTTTATCCATTGATGTTGAATGAATTTTCTTTGATTGAAAATATTTTGAATTTTGCTTTATTTTATTTAAATTATAATGAATATCTCCTAAAAAAGATTGAGGGTATTTTGTATTTTTTGTTGACCACATTTTCTAATTTTTAAATTTTATTTTTATCAAATGAAAAAAAATAAAAAAATTAAGCTTTTTAATTTCATAATTCCAAAAACAATAATAAATAATATAAAATATAAAGAAAAATCTAAAAAAAAATAATGAAAATATAAAACAAACATATAAAAACTTTAGAAAAAAAGTCAAAAAGAATGAAAAAAAATGTAAAAACCCAAAAAAAAAAATTAAATAATAAAAACCTATTCATAGTCATCATCATTTCCATATATTCTTCCACTTTCCCCTTCATCAATTTTACTTAATTTCAAAACATTAATATTCTTATTATTAATATTGTTATTATTATTATCATTTCCTTTAAGAGTAGCCTTAAACGACACTCCTAAATTTGGTCTTCTTGCACTTTCTGAAGATTTATATCCTCCTTTAATAGGATTTAAAACAACTTTTCCTTTATTTGAAATAGTATTCTTATTTTTTATTGATAATGAAGTTCCTAAATTTAAAGAAGTTAAATTTTCAAATTTTTCTCTTTCTTTCTGTGACATTAATATCATATTTATATTTGTAGTATTATGATTTGTTACATTTATACTTCTTTCGTTTATATTATTCTCATCAAAAAATGTATTTGGATCATTTTCCATTATTGGACGACTTGTAATATGGAATTTTTCCTTTGTTACTCTAAATTTTTTACCTAATATATTTTTTGAATTTGAATTATTATTCGTGTCTTTTATTTTTAAATGTAATTTTTTTTTTGGAACTTCTCTTATTGGAACTATTTCTTTTTCATCTTCATTTGAAAAATAATTATTATCGTATATTTCATTATCTTCTTCTTCTTCTTTTTTTTTCTTATCATTATTATCTATTACTTTATTATCAGTTTCATCACCGTAATTACTAAAAATTATTCTTCTCTTTTTTATATTTCCATCAATAAATGTTGGAACTTGACTTGGCTTTACATTAGGTAAAGATAATTTTTTTTCTTCTATTGCAAAAGGATGAACTTTCCATTTTTCTATTTCTTCATTATATCTACTCATATCTATTATTTTCTTTAACTCATTATCTGTTAATAAATATCTTATTATTTCTCTATACAACATATTATCTTTATTTATTCCTCTTATATTTTCTAAAAAATCTATTCTATCTTTTTCATTATCGTATTTTAAATCTTCTATTTCATTATTTAATAATTTTATTCTTTCTTGTAATTTTTTCACATTATTTTGTAATTCTTCTTCTTCTTTTTTTTTCTCTTCTTCCAACTTAGCATATTTTTTTTCCATTTCTTGTTGATTTTTAATTTGTTGTTCTCGATATTCTTTAAATTTCTGTTTTTGTTCTTCTTCTCTTTTCAATCTTTCTTTTTTCTCTTCTTCACTTTCTCCAACAATTTCCTTCTGAATAATAACTTTACTTCCTTCTTTAATCATTCCTTTTTCTAACATTGCAATTTTTTCTAAAAGCATTTTCTTTTCTTCATCATCACTATCATCATTATTCTTTTCATTATTCTCATTATTATTATTATTATCATTATTATTATTCTCATTATTATTAACTGCAATTCCATTATTAAAATTCGCATTTCCAGCTAATTGTGCTTTCAAAGCTTTGATTTCTTCTTCATATTGTCTTAATAAAGCATCCTTAGGATCTTCATTAACTTTAGGAGCATTCTTAATTAACTTGGCTCTTGAAGCATATCTTAAAGTTCCTACAGTTTCATCATAATTAAAAGAAGCTGGACTGACATTAGCAAACATAACAGTTTTTGTATTTCCACCAAGAGAATCAGATAATAATCTAGTTAATTTAGAATCCTTATATGGAATATGTTTCCTATTTGAAGATAATGCATCAATAACTGAACCTAATGCTGTTAAACTTAAATTGATTTTCTTTCCTTCATCGAATGTCTTCCCTGTAGCATTAGTTTTACCTACTCTTTCACTCCCTGCTAGATCTACTAAATTTAATTTTCCGCTTCTTATTTTTTTACTATTCCCTTCTCCTTCCTCAATTTCTACATAGACAGTAAAAAGTGAATGTGATCTACTAGATTGGTCATTCATACTTGTAGCTCCTACATGTCTATTTTTATTTCCTCTCTCAAGACACTTAGCAATATCATCAGTATTAGCTAAACTAACATAACATAAATCTCTTACAAAAGTCCCTTTTTTAGGATCTTCTCTAACTTCAAGTGCTTTATCATTATTTTTACCTAATAAATCTCTTACTTCTTCATTATAGATTTCTACAAAGGAGCATCTTACTAAAAAACGTTTTTGAGAGCCTTCACTTTGAATGAAACCGAAGATGTGTGCGAAGGCATTTGGGATGACGCCACGAAGATCTGGGTCTGAGACGATACCCATCATTGTATAGGTCTTACCACAACCAGTCTGACCATATGCAAAGACTGTTCCGTTATAACCCTGAAAAATTGAGTCGACTATTGGGAAAGCCACTTCATCATATACTTGACGTTGAGTCGAGTCCATTGGGTACACGTAGTCAAACTGGAATGTCTTGGTGTCTACTTTGGGAGATGTTACTGAAACTGTATTGTTTGTCTGATCCACTTCAACACATATAACTGATTTTTCTTCTTTTTCACGTTTGTTCATTGGACGTACACGGATTGCAACTTTTACACTTTCTGATTTAGCTTTGGGTTTCATGTTTTTTTAAGGGTTTTTATTTTATTATCAATGATTATTTATTTTTTATTTTTTTTTTATTTTTTTTTGTGGAATTTTTATTAGTTTTTTATTTATAAATTATTTTTGAAAGGGTTTTTGAGCAATGGCTTTTATTTTTTGATGGTTTAAGTTAAAGGTTTTAGATAAGGTTTTTTTTTGTTATTATCCTTTTTTGGATTTTTTTTTTGAACTTTGAATTTATTTTTATTTTTTTATAATTTATTAATTACTTTTTTATGTTCAATAAAAAAAATTATTAAAAATACGTTTTATTGACTGAATAAAAAATAAAAATATATTTAAAAAAAATGATAAAAAAAAAAAGAATATTTTAAAAAATATTTGTTCCAAAAATGGAAGAAATGAAAACAATAGATAATAAAAATGTTCAAAAAGAAGAATCTCAAAATCAAAAAGAAGAATTAAAAAAACAAACAAAAAAAGTAAAAGATATGACTCCATCTGAACAAGCAAATTATTATAAAACTCTTCTTCAAAAAAGTAAAAAATTAAATATATATTACGATGAAGAAAATAAAAAATTAAAAGAAAAACTAAGTCAATATGAGGGTGAGAATGGTAAAATAGCAGAAATATTATTAATATTTAAACATGAAAATGAAAGATTTTACTTATTTAAAAATGAGGAAAAAAAATATTTCATTAATGAAAATTTATTAGCTAAAAGTTTTATTGAAGAAATAAATAATAATAAAAAAATAAGAACTTATGATTATTTAAATGATATTAAAAGTAAAGATGATTATTTAACTCAAATAATAAATCAATATGAAGATAAATTAAAAAGAATGATGAAAGAAAATGAAGAAAATGAAAATAAAGTTAAAGATTTAAAAAGTAAAACTGGAGATTTAACTAAACAATTTCAAGAAGATAAACAAAAATTTGAAATTATTATTCAAAACTTTATTCAAAACTCAAATGATATATTTATTAATTTAAAAAATATTTTTGATGTTGATTTATCTGATGAAGAAGTAAATAAAGAAATATATAATAAAATAAAAAATGGAATAAATAATTTAAGTTTATTAAATGATAAAAATGAAAATGAAAAAATATCAATGTGGTGTAATGAATTACTTTCTTTTATGAAAAATATACTTTATAGTTATTTAGATACTGCATTTCAAATAATTAAATTTGAAACAGAGAATAAAAATCAAAAATCAAAATATCAAACAACAATTGATCAATTAATTTTAAGTCAACAAGAAGAAAAAAATCAAATGTTTAAAACAATAGAACAGAATAAAATAAATATTAAAAGTTTAAGTCAAAAAATTTCAATGTTAGAACAAGAAAAATATAATATTGGAAAACAAAAAGATTTAACTATTGAAATGTTAAATAAACAAATTAATAAAGGTGTTAATTTAAATTATTTAAAAAATATTATGATTTCTTTTTTAACTACTAATGATGAAAGTATACAAGAAGGTTTATTACCAGTTATTTTTACTTCATTACAATTTAATGAAAGTGAAATTAATCAAGTTAAAAAAAGTAAAACTAATAAACAAAAGTCTTTATTATCTTTTTTTGGTTAAAATAACAAAAAATAAAATAATTGTTATATATATTATTAATATTAGATGTTTTAAAATTAATTTTAATGAAATAAAATTTAAATTATTTAAAAATTGATTTTTTAAATGAATCAAGAAAAAAACATTGAATATATTTATCATACAATTCCTTTAGAGAAAAGACCAAAATTATATAAACAATTAATTGATAATCCTTATAATTTATCTCCTTTAAATTTAGATGAATTATTTATTTATTTAATAACAAAAAAGAAAAATGGTGAATTATTATTTAAATTATATGTTGAATTTTTAAATATTTTTAATACTTTAGTTTTATTTTATTCAATATGTTTTTATATTCATAAACCAAATCAAAATGATAAATTTATTTTATTAATTGTAGATATACCAATTTTATTTACTGCAGTTGGATATTATATTTTAATAAATGGAAAACAAGGAAAACAAAATACAAAAAATATTATTATTTTAGGTTATGCCGTTTTAGTTGTTTCAAAATATTTTTCAAATGAAATTCATTTTAAAAAACAAAATATTTTTTATTCTTATATTAAATTATATTTTCTTATTTTTTCATTATTTTTTTTATTTTCTTTTGATTATTTTATCAATATTTATTATTCTTCTACTAATTTCACAAAGATCTTTTATATGATATTAATTTTTATTATGTCTTTTTTATATGAAACTATTTTTATGAAAATTAGAATAATAATTTTTGGAATTCATTTCTTTGAATTTTTTCCAGAAATAAGGAAATTTTATCAAAGTTTTTCAGATAAAACATGTTATATTTCTTATGTTTTATTTTCTTTGTATTTTACTGTTATTATGTTTTATATTAAAGAATTAAATGAATTATTTATAATTTCAGCTTTAAATATTTTAATTATTGTATTTTATCCTAAAATTTTTAATTATTATTACAAAAAAGAAAAATGGTAAAATATATTTTTTTAATATTACTTAGTCTTATATTGGGAATGTGGGATGTACCTAAAGTAGTATCATTTTATTAAAGATAATTTTTTTATATTTGAATTATATATTATAATAAGATTAAAATATTATTTTTCAAATTCATTAATTAATGCTTTTTATATACTTTTATTTTTATTTTTCTAATCTTTACATAGCATTTTTTATTATTAATATTTTTATTTTGACTATGATATAATTATTAATATTTTAATTAATAATATTTAATAATTGGTCAATTTAATTTATATTTGAATTTTATACTGTTCAAGAATTTTTTTTATTCATATTTTTATTTTTTTATAATTTTCAAATTGTTTTCATTATTTTAAATATTAATAAATATAATATTTTTCTTTTTTACTCTAAAAAAATATCTAATATTGTTCTAATAATATTTATATTTAAATATTCTTTCTTTTTAAATATAATTAGAAAAATATATATTCTAATTTTATTAACAATAATCCTTAATATTATTTCCCTAATTTCCAACAAAATTTTACTAAAAATTCCAAAAAAAGAAAAATTAGAAAAAACCAATAACTAATAACCTCTAAAAATACCCGTTTTCAAATTAAAAAATAAAATAAACAAAATAAACAAATAAAATTATAACTTAAAAAAACAATGTCAGAGTAAGAATCCCATATATAAACTCCTTAATATAGAACAGGAACAATAAACTACCAAAATGGTACATATACAGGAGGAATCCAAAACGAATCTCGTGAAGGAAAAGGAATAATGACATATAAAGACGGAGATCGTTATGAAGGTTTATGGAAAAACGACAAAATGGAAGGTAAAGGAATTTACACATACAAACAATCAAAAAATCAATATAACGGTGATTGGAAAAATGGTAAAAAAGATGGTAAAGGTACATTTACATGGGGTAATGGTGATAAATATAATGGTGATTGGAAAAATGATGTTCGTGAAGGTAATGGTACAATGACTTATAAAAATGGTGATGTTTATAATGGTTCATGGAAAAATGATTTAAGGAATGGACAAGGTCAAATGACTTATAAAGATAAAAGTAAATATAATGGTAATTTTGTAAATGGTAAAAAAGAAGGTCATGGTATTTTTATATTTAATAATGGTGATAAATATGATGGTAATTGGAGTAATGATAAAATGAATGGAGAAGGTACTTTTCAACATAAAGATGGTATTGTTTACGTTGGTAATTTTAATAATGGAGTTAAAGAAGGTCATGGTAAAATGACTTTCCCTTCTGGAGTTACTTATGAAGGAAGTTTTAAAAATAATAAAGCGGATGGTAATGGTGTTGTTTTAAATGATAATGGTGATAAATATGAAGGTAGTGTATCACAAGGGAAAATTGATGGTAAAGGTATTATGATTTATAAAGGTGGTGATAAATATGAAGGTAATTTTAAAAATGGATTAAAAGATGGTAAAGGTGTTTTTATTTTTAATAATGGTAATCGTTATGAAGGTGATTTTAAAGATGATAAAGCTGATGGTGTTGGTAAATTAATTTATAAAAATGGAAATGAATATAATGGTCAATGGAAAAATAATGAAAAAGAAGGTAAAGGAATATTTAAATTTAAAGATGGTGATTCATATGATGGTAATTGGAAAAATGGTAAATCAGAAGGTAAAGGAGTATACACATTTAAAAATGGAAATCGTTATGATGGAAATTGGAAAAATGATAAAATGGAAGGTAAAGGAATATTTTATTATAATTCAAAAGATAAATATGAAGGTGACTTTAAAAATGGAATTAAAGAAGGTAATGGAATATATACATTTGCATCAGGAGATAAATACGAAGGTCAATTTAAAAATAATAAAATAGAAGGTAAAGGGAAATATACATGGAAAAATGGTGATATTTATAATGGTGAATTTAAAAATGAAGCTCGTGATGGAAAAGGAGTTATGAATTATAAAAATGGGAATAAATATGATGGTGAATGGAAAAATGGAAATAAGGAAGGTAAAGGTATTTTTGTATATAATAATGGTGATAAATATGATGGTAATTGGAGTAATAATAATGCTGAAGGTAAAGGAAAATATTCATGGAATAATGGTGATTCTTATGAAGGAGATTGGCATAATGATAAAAGACATGGAAAAGGGGTTTTTTCTTGGAAAGATGGAGATAAATATGATGGTGATTGGAAAAATGGAGTTAAAGATGGAAATTGTGTTTATTTTGATAAGAAAAATAATAAAAGTAGGAAGGAAGTTTGGAGTGGGAATAATTTTGTTAAGGAAGTTAATTAAAAAGGGTTTTTTTTTATTTTTATAGGTTTTTTTTTGTTTTTATTTTTTTTTAAATTTAATTAAGATATTTTATTTTTTTTTATTTTTTATTTAGTTCTTATAATGCTTTTAAATAGTTATTATAAATTAAAAAACTAAATGGATAAAAAAAATGATGATGATAATTTAATAGATTTATCTGAAAAAGTTTATAAATTGGAAAAAGAAAATCAAAATTTAAAAAATCAATTAAAAGAAAAGGATAAAATTATAAATATTTTAACATCTGAAAATAACATTCTAAAAGAAAAAATAAGTAAATATGAAAATAAAGAAGCAAAGAAAAAGGACATTTTGGATTTTGTTAAAAGTAAACAAATTGATATAAATGAATTAAATATGGATATAATTGACCAAAATAAAAATATTGATATAAATAATAATAATAATGAACCAAATATAAGTAATTTTAATAGTATTTTTGAAAGTAATAATGATTCATTACCTTTTCAGAATAACTCAAATAATTCAAATATAAATCTTTATCCAAATATTGATAAAAATAAAAATGATGATATAATAAATGATAAAGATATATTAATTTCAAATATTAAAGAACCTATTGAAAATAATATAAAAAAAAATAATGAGAATCATTTAGAAAATTTAGATCTTTTATTAGCAATGCAAATGCAATTTGAAATGGATAAAGAATATAAAAAAAATAAAAATATAAGAAATTATAATGATGTCAATAGAAATCTAAATAATAATTTTTATAATGATAGAAAAGATTTTAAAGTAAATAATTATAATCGATATAATAATAATAATAATAATAATAATAATAATTCAATTTTTAAAGAAAACTTTAATAATATAATAAATCAAATGAATTATATTGGACCAAATATAAGATATAATTATAATCCACAACAAATAAATAGATTTCGTCCAAATTCAGGAAATGAAGAAAGAAATTTAATGGCAATAAGTAAAATTGATAGTATGAGTTATGAAGAATTACTTGAATTAGAAAAAAAAATGGGAAAAGTAAGTCAAGGATTATCTAAAGAACAAATAGATCAATTATTATTTGAAACTTATAATGAAAATAATAATAAAGAAGATAATGTTTGTACTATATGTAAAAATAATTTTGAAAATGGAGAAAAAATAAGAAGATTAGGATGTAATCATATTTTTCATATGGAATGTATAGATCATTGGTTATTAGAGAAAAAAAATTGTCCTATTTGTTTAAATGAAATTAAATTTGATGAATAAAAAAAAAAATATTTGAAAATTTAAAAAATAATAATAATATTATAATAAATTTCAACTTTATTTTTATTCTGCAATTTTTTTTTTATTTACCAATATAATTTAATAATTCATTACATACAATATAAAAATTTTGAAAATTAAATTCCATATTTCTTACTTTTAAAATGTTTAAAACTGGATATACTAATTTATTTTTTAATTCATTTTCAATATCACAATTTTCCATTTTTAAACATTCTTCATTATTTTCACATTTTTCTAACTTTTCATATATATCTTTTAAATTTTTTAATTTATAATTATTTAAATATTTTTGACAATTTCTCATTGATATATTATAAATTTGTTCTCTATTATAATTATCATTTTCTCTTTTTTTATTTAATTCTTCTTCATCTTTTTGTAATTTTAATCCAAAAAAATTTGGATTTGAATTTTTAAAATTATGATTATTTTTATTTCCTTTAGGAAAATATAAATTATTATATGAAGAATAAGTTTGAAAATTTGAAATTGATTTTGATTTAATTAATCTAGTTTGTTTCTTTTCATATAATCTTGAAGAAACATCTTTATTTCTTTTTGGATTATTATTACACATTAAAATACTTACTTCATTTATTTTTGGAATAAATGTATATTCTTTTTCCAAATTTTTTGCTTCTTGTTTTTTTCTTATATTATCATTTTGAAATATACTTGATTGAGAAAAATTTTTATTTATTTTATTTAATTTGTTATTTAATTTCGTTTTATTAATATTTAAATTTTTATCATCTTCTAATTTTGATGAATTATTTGGTTTATCATTTTTTGATTTTTTAAATTGTTTACATTCATTCATTTCATTTGATAATTTTAAAATTCTTTGAAGTTGAATAATTTCTTTATTTCTTTTATCTTTTTTATAATTGTTAATTTTGTATTTTTTTTTATTAATATTTTCTGAATTTAATGATATTTTTGGTGTAAATGAATAATTTTGAAATTCTTTTTCTATTTTATTTCTATAAATTTCTTCATTTTTTAAAGCTTGTTCTTTACGATCTTTTAAATCTAAATCATATAATCTTTTTATAACATCTTTCTCATTATTATAATTTTGCTTTTTTAATTCTTGTTCTTGATTTTGTTTATTTATATTAGTCATTAATTTATCTTGTAAATTTTCATTTAATTTTGAATTTAAAACCATCATTTTTTTTTCGTTAACATTTATTAAAAAAACATAATTAATATATATTTTATTTCCCTTATAAAATTTCAAAAAAATTTAACAACTAAGTATAATTAATGTCAGATTTTTTTACAAAAAAACAAAAAAAATATTGGTGTGATTTATGTCATATATTTATAGAATATAATAAATTAAAAATAGATGCTCATAATAAAAGTAATATTCATCTTCATAATCTTAATAGTAATAAAAAATATAATGATTATAAAAAAAAATATAATAACTACTTAAATGACTTAAATGAAAAAAATAATAAAAATTTTATAGGAAATAAAACACAACGTCTTCAACAAATAGAAAGTTATAATGCATTTAATGAAGTAAAAAATGAAATAATTACAAGTCAAATAAATTCAAATAAAAAAGATAATTTACCAAAAATAAATTTAATTCCAAAAGAAAGAAAATGGGGAGTTTATTATGATACATATTATAAATTACCTTTTTATTATAATTATCAAAGTAAAGAAAGTGTTTGGGAAAGACCAAAAAGTTTTGATGGTAGTGAAAAAGAAATTAAATTAATTATTGAAGAAGGTGAAAAAATTGTAAAAGAAAAATTAAAGGATGAAGGTAAAATTGGAGAATGGGAATTTGTACAAGGAAAACAAAGTGTTTTTGGTATTAAAAAAGATAAATTTTTAGAAGAAGAAAAATTAAAAGAGAAAAATAATAAAAAAAGTAATCAAGAAATAATTGAAGAAAATAAAAAGAAAGATATTATATTAAAGGAAAATAATATGAGAAGAGAAATACAAGATAATAAAAAAAAATCTTTTATTTAAATAAATTTAAAAAATAAATAAAAATTATAATAAAAATATCAAAAAATAAGAATAAATTAAACCAAAAAACATTTTTAAAAAAAAATTAAAAAAATGAAAAGACATAATACAATTCCTCATAAATACCCAAAAAAATCCTTTGAAGAATTACAATTAGAAGAAACACAACATATAATAAAAAAAGGAAGTTCTCAATTATTAAAAGATAAACCATCATTAATAAATATAAATAATTCAAATGTAAAAACTGAAAAAGAAGAAGAAAAAGAATTTATTGAATTTGTATTAGGAGATTTTCATGATTTTCATAAAATAGATGAATTACAATATTTTAAAAGAATGAC
>JAEEGK010022970.1_pt1 | contig 13048 bp, 6 predicted proteins | sample 8958771 | NCBI WGS metagenome assembly JAEEGK01 (sample SAMN16246547, study PRJNA631951) | gut metagenome | biome: gut microbiome; feature: rumen; material: SC-attached | host: Bos | place: Iran: Karaj | collected 2018-10 | reverse complement strand
GCGCGTATTTCTTGACACCAACATCTCTGATGACGAGTAAATAGCCTTTCCAAGGTACGGAACAAGGCATCATTTAAGTTGAAGATGTCGCGTACCTATCCCTTGGCACTCCAAGGAGGAACCAAGTAGAGCCACGATGTGTGGAACGGTGGCATCTGCGTGATGATGAGCAATTCGACCTTGCCGCTTGGTTTCCTTCACTCATAAAAGATCGCGGGACGGTTCTTTGATCTACTCTACTTGTTATTCTTGTAAAATCTGATTTTCCAGACCCAGCTATTGAATTCATCGTGATTTATTGAACCATACCAACACACACCAAGTTCGTCAAGTTCAAAATCTGCGTTCCGTAGTGTGCTTCGCTTGTTGATTTCCGCACTCTGCAGGAAGTCATACAGCGAACGTACGCACTTCATATAATCTTTCTCTAAAATAGTGAACAGAAGGGTAGAACGGTCTGGGTTGACATTCTCATGAACTATTAGCACCTTCCCCGACCTGCCTTTTATCGAGAACATAAATGCAAACTCCATAGTATCGCTGTTAGAATGTGCCAAACGCTCTACGCAAGGGATTACCTTGTAGTGCTCGTCCTGCAAATCAACGAGCAGATCAATGAATTTGGACTTGTACTTCCGGAAGTCGCTCGCTGTCATTTGCCTTGCTTTCGACATTGCCTGCTTGAATGACATCCGGGACGGCTGTGGCGTAGAAGTGTTTCTCTTCACCTTTGCTGCATGCTGTCTTGCTTCCTTTGCAAACACCTGTATCGCCTCGTTCAGCCTTACTGGATCATTGATGGTCAGCCTATTATGCTTACCTACGATTGTACAGAATATCGGTGGGAGCTTTTTCTTTAAATACTGTCTCAAGTAGTTTAGTGCGCCCGTGGACTCTTTTGCCTGAACATTCAGCGGCTTAAAATGAATGTTGCTACTACTCGGACTCCAGACAGTAAAATACCCCTCTTTAAACGTCACGCACTCCCAGTCAAGAATCCATGTTTTTGTTGCTGTTGCATCAAATACAGAAGTGGGCTTTTCTTGCTTGGCTTCCTGTTTCTTTTCTACCTTTTCTTCTTTTGTCTTTTTTCCAGTAATATCTTTCTTTTGCTGCCTTATTTTTTTCTGATTTTCTTTGGGCATAGGCACCGTGTGTTCGCCTTTTTTCTTAGGCAGAGGGTGCTCGAAGCCAAAATAGCCATTCATCCTTTTATGGTAATAATCCAATAGCCCCGCATTCGCTCCTATGAGTTCCTGGACATAACGGTCAGCCTCCTTGTCATACTTTATAGTAGGGAACGTAAAGAAGTCTATGACCTGATCAACTTTCTCTTTTCTGTCCAAGTCACCCATTTCCTTTATCTTCTTTATGAGGGGCGACGCCTTTCTGCCAGACAGATGTGAGACCTGTCTTACGCTCAACTTTTTGGGAACAGGCCTGAACATGTTTTCCATGTCGCTATGCCGTTTGGTCTTTTCATTCTTATTCTTGTCGTTGACCATCTTGGCAAGTTTTTTTACCGCCTTACTAAGTTGCCGCTTCGTATATTTTGACTCCTCATCCATACTTTATAACATTGTAATCTTATCTACCGGTCAGAAAAACCATATTCTTATTCTTTTTGTATTATTCCTGCAGCACTAGTTCGTTCTGGAACCAGATTTAACCGTGATAGAGTTGATGTTGATACGCACGAGCCAAACTTCGTCAAAGAACCTTGCCGTCTTTCCGTCGTCGCATACGAAGATGAGGATGCGAGGCTGTCGGTTGGCGTATTTGTCTTGGTATTTGCGGGCGAAGGTGGTGGCGTCGGCTGGAAGCTCATAGGTGGCCGTAGGCTTCAATGTCTTGGCTGCTGCAGATTTCATGAATACGAACAGGGCCTTCCGGCGGAACTCATACGTGAGATTTCCCATTAGTGTTATCGGGCCGCTAAAGACTGTTCTCAGGTCAACGACATCACCTGTGGTCCAGTTGAAATAGCAGGCGTTATACGAAAAATGTATGCTTCTGGCAGCTTTCATCTCAAACGGATTGCCGCTATGAGGAGCAGGTGAACTCTCCGCCGCTTGTTTTGTGACTTGTCCGTGGCCCTTTCCTTCAATGACTTTATCCTCCGGCAACCCGAACTTCCTGATGAACACGTCTCTGCTGCCAATGGGCACAACTATCTCTTTTAACTGCTGGCAGCCTTCAAAGGCATTCGCTTCTATCTCCTTCGGAATTCCTTGGAATTGGATTGTCACCAAGCCCGACTGACAAAAGGCAGCAACACCTATCCGTTCCACAGAAGCAGGAACCAGTATTTGTCGCAGAGAGGCACAAAAGCTGAAGGCAGCATCTCCAATAGTCAGCAGGCCATCGGGCAAGGTCACACTTGAAAGCCTACTGCACTTCCTGAATGCAAGGCCGTCGATGCTTGTCGTACCAGGTCTTACGCTATATTCGGCTATGTCAGAGAATGCCCTCATGCTTAGTTATTGCTTTTGTAAGTCTCATATTCAGATAGATTTTGAGAGTTGAAATAACATTAGTTTGTCCCTTTATTTAATGTCAATATACCCTATGGCTTTACGCTCTTCGGGAGTAAGGCCGTAGAGGTCGAAGATCTTCTGGTCAATGTCTTAGCATTCTCATCAGAATAGTTGGTCTGAATGCCATTATTTCTATTTTTATCTTTATATTTCATATGAATCTACATACGCCCTTTCTTCACCATTTAGGTTATATATGTCATAGATAATCTTATCTATTTCTCTGTCTCTGTTTTCTGAATAGCTATCAATTTGAAGTCTTAACAATTGCTTCAATTTCCTTTCAACCTCGTTTGAAGGGTATGGAACATGGATAGGCTCTACTGCCTGAACGCTTATTAGCAAGTCTCCTGTTCCAGTCTTTGGCGAGTCTTTAAGCAAATAATGTCCCATCCTTGAATTTAGTAAGCAACATAGATATTCAAGGTGTTCACCTGTAGCAAAACAAGTGCTATCAAGTCCATAAACACCGGTGTCATCGAAAGAGAAACGCAGAATAGAACCTATTCGCTTCCATATTATTTTAGGTTTAGCAAATAATTCGATATAAGCACAATTCCTAAGATTATATGGGGTGTCACCTTTATCCGTTCTTGTTGTTATCTTACTGTAAAAACAATTAAGATGTTTCTTGATAGCAGGATAATCATCAATACGTATTCTTTCAAACTTTCCTTTTAAGCCATTATGAGTGTTAATAAGCCATTTGCCTGACCAGTTATATTTATAGCGATCTATATCTCTTCCACGTAACAAAGGGCGGATAATAGCATCGGTTGCATTTCTTTCTTGAGAATTGTGGCATGAAAATAAGATGGTGTTACGCATTTCTGTTGATATTACAAAGGCAGGGTTATAGCCAGTCTTTATTCCAAAATTTACCTTTAGATTCCACGAAGATAATGCATCTCCAGAATTTATGATTTTTCTATGAAGTTGATCCTCCATATCAGACATAATTATCCATTTACCGTTATCTCCAAACGAACAGGTGACATAGTTTTTGATGACAAATAGTTTCAAGTCATATAGCTTATCCTTGTTCTCCTTAGTTACAATAACAGATTTTGTATGTCCTAAATAATTTCCTCTTTTAAATACAAGGATATTTGTATCTACTGTTGCGCTTTTGAATACTTGGATGCCGTTAAAGTCAATAATGATTATTGGATTTGTATTGTTATATAAAAACTTTCTGGTTCTTTCTCCGTACTCTGTTCGCATCCATTTGTTAGAAGTAATATAGCATAAAGTACCTTGTCTATTGAGCAAACTATAACCACGTTCATAAAAGAGACAGTAAATGTCCCCAGTTCTTATATATGTGGAGTAATTGGAATCTTTATATTGTTCTGCAAGTTTTCCATTATCATCTTGCAGTGGAATATACGGTGGATTCCCAATCACGACATCAAAACCATCCTTGATGCCGAACATCCATTCTGGATCGAAGAAGGATGCTTTGCCATTCTGGTCGTAGGGATTCCATGCGACCAACTGCTTGGCATCTGCGCTGGCTATGACATTGTCGTCGGTGAGCATGCGGGCCAGTTCGTCACGCAGTTCTTTGTCACGGTTGCGGAGCTTGGTCTTCTGATAGACCGTCTTGGCCATGAAGTGCTCATGTCGCACTTTTTGTAGTTTCGCCTTCAGTGCTATTACGTCTTGCTCAAAGAGGCTGTACTGTCGTGGCTTGTTCAGGGCTATCAATGAGTCGCAAGAGACGAAGTGCGTTTCGAGGTTGGGCAGATTGGGGATGCCATAGTTCTCGTTTGGATCGTCCGACTTCTCGCAGTCGCATACCAGCGAGATAAAGAAACGGAGTTTTGTGATTTGGGCTGCAATGGTCTGTATGTCGCCTCCGTAGATGCAGTTCTCCATAATCTGGAGCTTCAGGTCGTACTTACTGCCTGGAGCCTTCAGGTTCTGAAGCAATTGCACAATACGGTTAAGCATGCCTATCGGGAAGGCACCCGAACCGCAGGCAGGGTCGAGCACCTTGATGGTTCTCAGCTTCTCTATTACGTCTTTATAGAACTCCAGCTTACTCTCGTCATATTCGAAGTCATCGGCAAACAACATCTTGACCTCTTCGGTATCTCCAAGATAGGACTGTAGGCTGATGTCCACCATGTAGTTCACTATCTCACGTGGCGTATAGAACGAACCACTCTGGTTGCGAGCCGTCTGCTCAGTCTCAGGGTTGTAGGCTCCCAGCAGGTTCTCGAACACCTTGCCGAGGAGTTCCGGGTCGAGAGCCACCTGCTGCTCAGAGGGTGAATTCTCCTCGACGGTGAAGTTATAGCGGTTGAAGATGGAGATGATGCCGTCCTCCGGGTCGAAGAACAGTTTGTTGGGCACGAAAGCACGGCGCGTCCAGTGACCGTCGCGCATAGTGGTGTTACGGCTGAAGCCATCGTCGTAATAGGCTTGTTCTACGCCGTCGCTGGTCTTGTTCTTGTCGAGACACTCAAAGAGACCACCATTGATAAAAGGTATGAACTCAAAGAGGCGCGTAATCTGCTCCTCGCTAATCTTGAACAACTCCTGATAGCGGTAGAGCGACTTCACGTCGGGCTTGTCCTTTAGGTGGGCGAAGCCGCGCCGCTCTATCACCTCGCGTCCGTCTTTGTCGTAGGTGACGGTCTTGATGGGACGGTTGAGCGTGGCGAAGAAGAGGTTTTGCAAGATGCCCTGATAGTAGTTGGCACTGTTCATGCTCATGGGGTCGAAATCTTTCAGATAGAGTTTCAGTTCCTCCGGGTCGAACAGGTTGGCAGGCACGAGCTGTTTCTGCTTGATGAACCATACGAACATCAGACGGGTGATGAGCCGGATAAGCTTCGTGTCCAGCTGGTGGGTGTCGTCGGCATTGGTATTCGGGTTGTTGGGAAAATAGACGCCTGTCGTTGGGTCGAGTGCCCAGGTGTACCAGTCGAACAGGTCGTTGTAGAACTGCTTGGTCAGTGCCTCCACGGAGAAAGCATCGCGAATGTTCTTATACGAGATGCCCACGCGCTGCAGCTCCATAAAACGGTCGACGGCTGTATGGTACTGCTTCTCCTTATCGCCAAAGACGAAGGTGTATCGCTTAGGCGACGTCTTCTCGCCACGCATGTCGGTGATGAACGACAGGCGCCAGTGGCTGCCGTCGTCGAAAACGGCTATGCCGGCATCGGAGTCAATCTTGATATAGCGATTCACCAACTGGCGCAGTCCTACCCGTCGCTGGTCGATGGAACGGCTCATCTTCAGGTAGAAGAAACTGATCTCATAGTCATCATTAGTGGAGAGTTTTCCCCAGTAGTAACCATGTCCTTCGCTCTGATCGATGTCGAGCGGCTCGGGAACACGTCTCAGCGTCTGCGCCTTGAAGAAGCTGATGATGAAGTCTGTCCAAGTCAGTTGGTTGAACTGCGACTGGAACAGTTGCCGTATTTGTTGTCTGCTGTATGCCATAGCCTTAATTTATTCGAATGTTTCTGAAGTGATAATCAGTGGTGTACCCTCTTCCTCGTCTTTCTTGACGCGCTGTTCTGAGAGGTGGTATTTATCGTAGAGGTTCTCGATGACCGGAAGGATATTCTCCTTGTGACTGGCTACTTTCGAACCGTCCTTAGTCAGCCGGTTGATGTCGCGCTGCAGCGCATTGATGCTCTTGGTCAGTCGGTTGAACACGCCCTCCACGATATATTGCTCCAGAACCAATAGTTTCTCATAGACGTCATCGTTGCGGAATGCCCGCTTCAGCACCCTCATGGCTGCCTGTGCCTTCGTGCCGTTGTCGTTTTTCTTGGCTGAGAGGTTCTCTGTGGAATGGTTCTGCTCTTCCTCCATGAGGTACTGGCGGTAGGCTCTTTCCACTTGGGCATAATGCATATCCTTCACAGCCTGGAAGTCGCCCGTCGGCTCGTCCACTCTTGCCCGTAGTATCTCTGCCGCATCCACAAACTCCAGCTTCTCTGGCTGGCCGTCGCCGCTGACCTGATAGAACTGACTCTTCTGGCCTTTGGTGATATAGACAATACTCGACCGGTGGGCTACGTGCTTCTTGTCGGTCATGTCAGCCTTTCTCACGCTGCGACTCTTGCAGGGCAGGGTCTTTATCTTGTCGTAGAGAGGCTTGTTGGTGGCATAAAGCTCACGAATCTCGCGCAGCAGCTCCAGCTGCCGGTCCACGTTGTCGCGCACGTTCTCGTCGAACAGCTGGAAGTCGTGTAGAATCTCCTCGCGGGAGTATATCTGTGCGTCCTCGCCCAGTGCCGAGTGGAATCCCTGCAACTTCAGCAGGGCGTTCTGATAGAGGCCTATCTGGCGGTTACCTTCCTCTGAGGGGTAGAACATATAGTTGAAGATCTTGTCGGCCACCGACCCGATACGGTTCACACGGCCTATGCGCTGCATCAGTCGGGTGGCGTTCCACGGCGAGTCGTAATTGATGATGATGTTCGAGCGGTGCAGGTTGACGCCCTCTGCCAGCACGTCGGATGTCAAGATGATGTTGTAGTCATTGAGCTTGTCACCCTTGCGGTAGTTGGCATCGAAGTTCTTCTGGATATGAGGCAACTGCGTCTTGCGGTTTGTCGAGCATACCAGCAGGATATCCTGCCGCTGCAATGCCGTTTCCAGATGCTCCTTCAGATAGTCCAGCGTGTCGACACTCTCAGAGAATACCACCAACTTGCCCTCCTTGTTGCGTCCGTCGAACAGTTCGCCGCGTAGCAACCGTACGAATGTGTCCAGCTTGGGGTCTTCATCTACCGCATCCCACCGTTCGCAGAGGGCTATAAGTTTCTGCTCGTCGCTCTTCAGCATCTCCAGGAACTGCGGTAGGAAGTCGGATGCCTGATAGACGAAGTCACTTTCATCAACGCCCTTCGAGATAATTCTCTCGATGACGGCATCCAGTTCCATCTCCTCCATCATGCCCTTCACGTCGAAGTCAGGGGCAATGATCACCTTGTCAGCCTCGAACATCCCAATCATGTCCTGCGTGATGCGCAGGAAGGTGTGCAGCGAGCGTTTGAAAGCAAAGAAGCTGCTTTCCAGTCGCTTCACCATGTGTACGCGGTAGATGGCGGACAGTAGGTTGGTGACGTGCTGGGCCTGCTTATAGCGATTGCGGGCCTCGCCCGTCAGGAATTCGATGGCACGATAGCGGGCGTAGTCGATGCCCACGCCGGTAGGGTTTTCATCAGGTGAATAGGTATCGATGAGCATATCCACGGTCTCGCCAAACAGTGCCGACAGCTCCGCATCCATCTCGTAGATGCACTCACGGGGGCGCTCTATGTGCGGGAATACCACGCCCTGACGGTCGAGGTCGGCTTTATATTCCGGATTGTTAACGAGGTTCTTGCGCGTGCGGCGCACCAGTATCTTGTCGAGCACCTGCGTGCGCATTTCCTCGTATATCTGGTCAACGGCGGTCGTCAGCAGTTTCATGTCGTTTGTACGATATCGCTCAGCCATTGCTTGCTTGTAGCGCTGAATCCACGGTTGGAACAAGACGTTGAGATTGGTGATACCGTCGATGTTGGGGTTGCGTGCGTCCTGAAAGAGTAGTATTAGGTTCAGAAAGTCCTCAGGGCGGTTGTTCAGTGGCGTGGCCGAGAGCAGCATGATTTTCTTGTGGGTGCCCTCAATAAGCCCGTCGTTGATGCGTGGCGACTTGCAGATGCGCTGCAGCTCGTCGTAGCGTTCCGCCGTGTCGGAACGGAAGTTATGGGCCTCGTCCACGAGTATCAGGTCGAACTCGTCCTCGCTCTTATAATTGTCCTTTCCCTCCAACACCTTGCTCAGACTGCCGTTGCTGACGAACTGGGTATATCGAGTGATGCCGAAGTCGCGGAAGGTGTCCATCCAGTTGTCCTTCACAGCGGGCGGATAGACCACCAGCACGTTCGTGTCCTTGCCGTTCTCCTCGATGAAGCGCTTGGCTATCATCGCGCCTACGATGGTCTTGCCCGTACCCACCACGTCGGCCAGGAAGAAGCCGTTGTACTCCTTCAGCATCTGGTAGCCCTGTATCACGGCATCGCGCTGATACTTCAGGTCCATGTAGCCCTCGGGTAGCGACATCGTGAAATTGTCCTCCACCTGGTTGCCAAAGGCATCGATGAGCACCTTGATATAGACCTCGTAGGGCGTGGGCATCTGGTCGAGGTGGGTTTTCCGACGAATGCGGCTGATGTCCTCAGGTGCGAGCGGGATGGACTCTTCCCACAGCTTGCGAAACTCCTCCTTGCAATAGCTCACGTCGGCAAAGTCCTTCATGGCCACGTTCAGCTCGTAGCGGGGAGGACGGGTGATGCCAAGGCCTGAGTCGGAGATGTTCGAGCTGCCCATGATAACCCACCCGTCGGAGTTTTCGTTGTGGCGTTCGGGCAGACACAGATAGAACTTGGCATGGAGGTTCTTCGACTTGTCGATGCGCATCTCCACCACGCCGTTGGCTAAGTCGTCGCACAGTTGCAGGATGCCTTCTTCCACCTCGGCACTGTACTGCGCTTCGCGGACATCGTGGATGAAGTCGTCGGTGTATTGTCGCTTGGCCTGCTCCTCGCCGCCCAGCATCAGTAGGCTCTTGTCGTGCTTGCGGAAGATGTCGTCGATGTTGATGCCCACCAGTATCTGGATCTTCTTGACATCCTTCAGCTCCTGTCGCAGCTTGAAATAGCCCGACGAGCGGAAATAGCCGACTACCGCCTGAAAGGCGTAGAAGTCGTGCATGTTCTGGGCAATGCCCCTGAACTTCTCTATCAGCGGCGAATCGATATTATTGAAAAACTTGGAACTCATCGTTCTCATGGGTCAGCAGCAAAATTCAGTCTGACTGATACCCAAGCGTCAGAGGGGTTCTATCGTTTCAGGTTCAGCTACAAGGCAAAAAAGAACGAGGGTATCTCCTGCTGCCCGTTCCGCTACTTAGGCCGTCGGATTGCCCTATTGAAAGAACGGACAGAGAGATACCCTCAGACGGTATATATACAATGCACCCAAAAGTGTGCGTGAGGGCATAATTAGCCCTCGGCACACTCCGGCTGCGCATCGTTATACACATCCGTAGGCGTCACCTCTGCGTTTGTCTTTGTTCAATAGCTTGAGTTTCCGACGTTCAAGTAGTCCAAAAACAAAGCGTACAGTGTCGCTTTTCCACCATGTAGTTGGTACAGCAGATGCCACATGGCTTGCCAAACCGAGGGCAAAGGTACAAAAAAAAATCGTATTTCGTCACTTGATGATAAAAAAGATGCGGAAAAGAGCGAAATAATCTGTAAAATAAGAAAAAAAACGTCGCTTTCCGGCCAGCTACCATATGTTTTCTCTCGTGTTAAGCTTTGTTAAATCGGTGTGACAAATTTTGGGGTTTTGCCCACTGGTTGATTATCAGGCGGTTAGAATGGCATTTTTTTTCTAGCGAACAGCTCGACGACGAAAAATCCCTTATTTATTAATGTACGCGTACGAAATTTACCACTAATCATGGGCGGAGTGGCCTGTGCTTTTTTCACGTGCCCTTGATTTATCTAACTGAAGTGATTAATATGCAGGTGTGATTTTTAAAAATAAAAAGATGAATTATTTTACAAAGAACAAGCATGTCGCTTCCAGGAAGCGCGGCTTGCAGCGAGTTAGAAAGGGAGCTGTTCGGCAGCTCAGAGTGTTGAACCTGCATCGTAACGTCGGTATCGACCGAGAGGCGAAGCGTGTGGTTGACATTGCGGTGGACCCGCGACGCCACCCCGGGCTGAACCAGAAGATTTCCAACTATTTGTTGGGATTCGATGCCTCAACGCAAGGCTACATGGCCGAGGCCTTAGCTCTCCACGTGGGGGGCCATGCCGTCACGGTGACATGCCTGCCGGCCGTCGATGCCCTGCTTCGCAAGTTCTACCGTGAGATTGACGACCTGCACTCTCAGGTCGGATAAACACTTTCGGCCATGCAGAGGGGGATGCCTCCCACGAGGTGCTCCCGCTGCGTGGTCTCTTAGAAACCAACACAAACACAAAAAATGTCAAAGAGAATAGAAGGTCCGTTCAACGAGGAGCTGAGCCGTTTGCACGGTTTGCATAGCATTGACGACGTTATCCGTGAATTGCGCGAACACAGCACGGAACCTTTATGGGCCCTCTGGCGACAGCGCACGGAGAGGATGAGGAACGGTAACGAAAAAAAGGAGAATAGGCCATGAAACAATTTGAAGTTTCTTTTTTCAAATCGCCAATCACGAACAAGATGCCGTTGAAGACGGTGAGCTTGTTTTGGATATGGCTGACGGTAACGATGAAGTGGACGCAGCTGTGGGCGGGGGATTGTGACTGCGACTTCGGCATGGATGATAAGACGGAACGCCTGCGCGGCATGGCCGACGAAAAGATGCAGAAGGAGTTTAAAAACCGTAATTTCGACTACATCACGCCAGCAGGCACGTTCGCCTATTGCAACGACGACTCGCTCGTTGACTATTCTGGGGCCCTGTGCATCGACCTGGACCACCTGGACGACGGCTCCGAGAAGATGAAGCGGTGCATCAGTCCTGAGGAGATGAAGCAGCTGCTGTTGAACGACCCTTACTGGGGACAGAAGATACTCATGATGTTTACATCGCCACGCGGCCACGGCTTGAAAGTTTTCTTGCAGATTGACCTTTCGAAGTGCGAATACGATGTGTGGTTTTCGGCCATTCGCAACTATCTGATGGTGACCTACGGCCTGGGCGAAAGGCAGGTTGATCCCTCCGTGGCAAACAGAAGTCACGCTTGCTTCCTGAGCTATGACCCAGACGCATACCTGCGCCATGACCTTTACGAATTCTACATTTAAAAAATACGACAATGGAAAAGAATCCCGTCTTTGACCCCCTGGCGTGGGCTGCTCAGAATAACGCCAAGAGTGAGCCTATGAGTGCTCCCGTAGAGAACCCGGTAGCCAGCACTCCCCCCGAGGGGGAGCTGGCCAAGGCAGTTGCCGTCGTTGAGAAGCTACTCCTCATGGGTGCTAACATCGCCGACGACGAGGCAGACTACTACCGCCTGATAGAGGCCATGCAAGACCTGGGCGAGGAAGGCAAGGAACCGTGCCGCCAGCTGTGCCAGCAGAGCGCGAAGTATGAGGAGCGCGACTTTGAGTACAAGTGGCGCTGGGCTTCAGGCAACCAGCGGCGCAGCATCCACATCGCCACGTTTTACAACATGGCTAAGAGTGCCGGCGTAGACCTCGCCGACATCGCCCGTCGCTTCCCCTCTCCCGGGTTTTCCTCAAAACCTCAGTTTCCTCACGGCTGTGAGGAAAGTTGCAGTCGGCAGGGAGAAACTGGTATCGTGAATAGTTATACTCCTGTAAATCATTATGTTAATAATAAAAATGTCGCTTTGGCAAAGGGTGGCATGAGTGCCGCATGCAGCGGTGAGGAAAGTGAGGAAATGAGGTTTTCCTTCACCTGTACCTTCAGTGACAAGCTCGACCCGACGGCACTTCCTGTCACCTTGCAGCGCACCGTCGAGGGCCAGCAGACCGCAGAGGAACGCGACAAGACGCTGCTGGCCTCCCTCGACCTCTTGGCCATGGCTGAGCCCAACGTATACGGCATCTATCACGGCAAGCGCGTCTATACTCCCTTCTACCTTTTCATCCTAGGCATAGCGGGCATCGCCAACAAGGGTGTCATTGCCGACGTGATGCAGCTGCTGATGCCCATCGACAAAGCCATGCGCGCACTGTACTATGCCCTGATGGATGAGTACGAGGCCCTGCACGCTGAGTGGGAACAGAAGAAGGCGCAGCGCACTAAAGGTGCTGAAGCAGCGGGGCTGGAGCCGAAGGAGCCTGTCTATCGCCGTATCTTCGTGTCGGCTGATTCATCAGCAGCAGCGTTCAAGCAAGACCTCTACAACTACGGCGGCCGCGGCATCGTGTTCTCTACCGAGGCCGATACGCTGACCCAGGTGCTCGGTCAGGAGTGGGGCCAGTTCAGTGATGCTTTCCGTATGGCTTTCCACCATGAAACCATCGAAAGCACAAGGGCTAAGGACAAGCAGCATATCGTCATCGAGGAACCCCAGTTGGGCATGCTCGTCACCTGTACGCCTAAGCAGATCACCTATCTGCTCTCACCCCGGCAGTGTGAAAATGGTACCAGCTCGCGCGACCTCTTCTATTGTACAAGCGGCAATGTGGAATGGCGCAGCCCCTTCGAGACCCAAGAGCCCCTTGCCGACCGCTATTTTGAGATTGGCGAGTATGTCAAGGGAATGTACGACCAGCTCACAGCTCGTTCCGACAAACGCATCCAGATCCTACTCACTAAAGAGCAGCAGCAGAAATTCGACGCACACTTCTCGCCGTTACTGCCCGAGCAGGTAGGGCTCTACGGCACTGACTTCGCAGCATTTGTGGTACGCATCGCACTCGTGGCTTTCCGTCTGATGATGATTCTCACCACGTTGCGCTACTATGAGCAGGGCCAGCTATCCGACCCACAACAGCAGGCTTTCGTCTGTAGCGAC
>JAEEGK010022969.1_pt1 | contig 13048 bp, 1 predicted proteins | sample 8958771 | NCBI WGS metagenome assembly JAEEGK01 (sample SAMN16246547, study PRJNA631951) | gut metagenome | biome: gut microbiome; feature: rumen; material: SC-attached | host: Bos | place: Iran: Karaj | collected 2018-10 | reverse complement strand
GTCAATAAAATATTATGTGATACAATTAAATTATTTATATTATAAGAATTACATAAAAAAATCCAATATTTTATAATACAATATCGGTTAAATTAATTTAAAAAAATCTATTGTTGATTTGAAATTGATGTCTTAATTAGAAAAATTCTAAAGTATATTTATTTATTTAAAATATATTCATTCATTCGTAAATGAAATATATTTTTATTTTATTTAGATTCAATTCTTTTATTTTCACTGTTCCAAAAATATTTTTTTTCAAAGAATTATTGAATATCATTCAAATTATAATGAAAAAGTTTTATTCGAATTATAGAAAAAAAAACAAATAATAATTATATTCATTGTTAATCTTCAATCATCATTTATCATGTCAAATAATAATAAAAAAATTTAAAGTTGATTTTATTTAATCTTAATTTTATTTTTTGACAAAATTAATTATATATCTAAAATATTTTTTTTATAAAATAATAAAAAATAATTGTTTTATAAAAAAATTTTTAATATAAATAAAATATTAAATACTCTTTTAATCTAAATATCAATTTTATGGTTTTAATTAAAAAGAAAAAATTTGAAAATATCATAGAAGCAACTATATTAAAAAATAAATAAAGTATTTACCTAACTTGGTTTTATTTAAAAAAATTTTTAAAAAATTATCATTATAAAAATTTTTTGTGTAAATACAAATAATAAAGTCAATGGCCTATTTTTTTTTAGTATATATAGTAAAAAAATAAAAATCATATTAATAAAAAAATGTTTATGATTCTTAGTTTGTTGTGTGTTTTAACAATTTTAACTCAAATAAAATCTCAAGAAGATACTATTCAGGTTGATGTAGATAATATCCTACCCGTTGTGTTTTCAAATGTTACTTTTAATTTCTCAAGAAATATATATGTTCGAAAAACAATTGATAATAAAATAATAAATATCACTTCTTCAGAATCAAACACTATAGTCAAACTTTTTCATGAAAATCAAGATAATAAAATTCAAAAGCAATGTGCATCTGATTCAAATGATGACAAAGTTTTTATATGTTCTTTTTTAGATTATGGTACTTATAAATTTTTTTATTATGATAAAAATCAGACAAAGCAAAACTTAACTGATGTTGTTCAAATTTATCCTTCTTTGAATGACGTGTTTAGCATTAAAAAATCAAGAGATACTAATTGTTTATTTAAAAAAGAAAGTTTTACTTATAGTTTAAAAAAAAAAGAAGGTGTTATTGTTGATATTTCCAAAATTCAAATTTATGCTCTTTCTAAATATTCTCCTATTCACAATGTTACAAAAACTGAATTTATAAAACTCGATAATCTCACACCTGAAGAATATATAATTAAAAATAATGTATTAAATTTATCTAAATTTGAAATTGTAGTCACTGAAAATGATGATATTGAAGATAATCTTGGAACTATTCATAAAATTACTGTTACGGATCTTATACCCGATGAATATTTTTATCCTTCATTAGGTAAAATTAGATTTAAAGAAGTTGATTGTGATTTAAAAATGGAAAATTTAATAATAGATAATCAAATTATTGATTGTGATTCAAGGACCAAAAAAGTTCCTGATGCTCCTAGTTATTTTTGTTTTTTTAACAGTAATAGTGGGGAAAAACTAAAATTTGGAAATGTTTCAATACAATTCAATTCAGTTGATTTAGGTTATATTTTTTCATCAAATTCAATTAATAAAGCAAAATTTGATACATCAATAACTAATTCAAACTTTTCAATTTTTAATCCAACAGGAGATTTTTATATGAAAGCAATTGACCCAATATTATATTATAGAGTATGGGATTCATATGCATTTAATGACACTGAAAAAACTTTAACTTTAAATGAGAATAATACAATATTATCAGTGATCATTGAAGAAGAAAGAGGATTTAATACTTCTCCAATCAAAATTAAACGAGAATTATTTGAATATGAAACTATGTATAATGCCCAAGAATATGAATATTATTTTAACATAACAATTTATGTTGCTAAATTACCCTCAATTTCTTTCACTCCAGATTATGTTTTAACAGGAAATACAATTCCTGAACCTATAAGAAAAACAAAAATTAATCCTGGCAATTTTACACATATGTTTTGTAAAGAAGATTGCCGAGCCACAAGATGCTTTGATTGTGATACTTCTTCTTCCCAAATAATTATTGATTCAAATGCAAGACCTGGAATAATTTATACTCAAGCAAGAAGATTTACTTCAGCTGGAAAATTAAAAATTATTAGATTAAATACACAAAATGAATGTCAAGAACTTTATGGTCAATTTAAACGTCAAGATGCAATTCTTGATTTCTATATCCCTATTGATGGAAATAAAACTATTACTGTTGTTTATAATAATTTGCCTATTCGTTATGATTCAAATTTAAATATCAATAAAAATCCTTTTGATTATACTTTAAAGAGATTTATTATTCCTGCAAAAGAAATTGTTCCGAATGGAATTGCAGAAATTTGGTATAATCATAATATTATTTATAGTTTCAAAATAACTTATTCAAATGTAATATTATCACCTTTAATTCAAAGAACTCATAGAATAAATAAATATTTACCTAATTCAAATTTTATAAAAATAAAATTTTCAGAACCAATTACAAATGGAGGTGAAAATATAAACAACTTTTATTTAGGATCTAGTAATAATACAGTCATTTCAAGAGGTAATTGTACTTTAGAATATGATAATATGACTTTGGAATGTGATAATTCTGAACATTACACTGAATTATATTATGAAGGAATGTGTAGCAATGATGGGAAAGGTAATAGTATTCATGGAGGAGTTAGTGGTAAGAGGAGTGGTGCAATGAGAATGGATTATTCTATTAAATATTGTGAACCTAATTCTTCTTATTTTTATTTAAGTAGGAAATATTTTGTTTTACCGGGAAATGGAAAATTCATTCACTTTTATTTAGAAGTAAGTTCTCAAAATTTAAAATTTCCTTTTAAAGTTTTTGTTAATAATGATATTGTTACATTTATAAAAACTTTCCAAGGAAAAAGACAATATTATTATTCAACGAATAAAGCAGGAGATTATTCTATTTATATTTTGTATTCTGAAAAAACTAAAGGAGCCCCATTGGAAACTGTTTATGTTAGAAATCATATTAATGATTTTTTCCCTGTTTTTAAATCAGATAATATATGCAATTACTACAAAGATTATAATACTTTTAGATTTAAGAATAATAATTTTGTGGATTTAAAGTATATTCATGCATATACAGATAAATCATATTTTTCATTTTTTCATGGACTTTCTTCTTCCTATAATATTATAAATAATCAACAATTTTATAAAGGAAATTTAAGTGGTAAAAATGGAATTATAAACCTTGATTTAGGAAAAGAAGGATTTTTAACACTTTATTTTAAATCAGGGAATGATCAAAGTAATCCTATATTATATAAAGAAAATGTTTATTTCACAAATCTAAGAATACCCCACGTGACTTATTCTTTTGATATGATAACTATTAGTTCCATTTGTCTTTTGTCTGATTTATCAATAAAAAATTATTATACAAAAATTACATATTCTTTAAATTGTAATGCTCAATCGCCAAGAAAAGGCATATATTTTTGTCAACCAAATGAAATTTTTACTTATGGTTTATACCAACTTTATTATCATGATAGATATATTGATTATACTTTTATTACTGCTCCAATTGAAAATGCGGAATTAACTCCAAATTCCATGGTAACAAAAATTGGAACTAATTATATTAAGATATCATCAAGTAATTTCATTTTAAATACTGTTACCAAAGTTGTAGTAAAAGATAATGATGCAAATTCTTATGTTTATTATTATTATTATCCAATTAACCCTAAAAGACTCTTTTTTTATTCTTTAACTAATTCAGAAAACAATTACCTTGAATTTTATTTAATAGCTCATCCTGGGAAAATATATAATATTCAATTATTTACTTCAATAGGAAAATCTCAAATTATTCAATTAGGAAAACAAAAAGACAATATTTCATTTAATTTAACTAGACAATATTATGTAATTAATGTTGATTTTAATATTTTTCCTATTATCACAGTTATAGGAGGTTATGCTCAAAATATAGAATATATTTATTATAGAAATGAAAGAAAAAATGAAACATTTCAAAATTCTAATAAAATAGCAGGAAATAACTCAGGAACAAATACTAAAATATTTAACTTTAGACCAGTAGAACCTGGAACTTATTATTTTGCTTTTTCTTTATTCAATGATAATATTAAATTTGAAATTTTAAATACAAGAATTATTGCAGGAGAAACTATAACGGATTTTTTTTTATCCTTTCTTCCATCAAATACTATTTTAAAAACAATGGATTATTCAATTGATATAATACCTAAATATACTTTTTCTATGAATGTTTTTATTTCATCTTACATAGAAATAAATGAAAATAATATATTAAATATAAATCCTTTAGTTTATTTTTCAAGAAAAAGAGGACAAAGTAATTATGTTGCAAAAGTTGATTCAATTAATAAATTAAATGAAACATTATATAAATTTATTATTCAAGAAGAATCAAGTGGAAATTTATTATATATTCAAGATATTTATATTTCTGATTTAAGATTTGATAAAGGTTATTATATAGAAAAAAGTTATATTACTGTTTATAATACTCAAGAATCTATTTCTGATTTGTATATAACAGATAATAATGATAATGAATATGAATTAAGCGATGATGAACAATTAGTTTATAATAATTATATTAATATTCCAATTCCAGTTGAAATCATAAATAATAAAAAATCAGGATATTATTATGTTGATTTAGATGGTGATGATATTGAAACTATATTTTTATCTAAATCAATCAATGAATCTTCATTTTCAATTTACCCAATTTCAGGTGAAAATAATGTTGTTATTAAATCAAATGATTATTATCTTAAATTTTTATCTCAGATTATTTTATATAATAATAATACTGAAAAAAATTATACAATTAATCATTCTCAAATAACATTTGGAGAAAATAATGAATATATGAAATTTACTCTTCCTTCAAATGATTCATTTATTTTAATAGAAATCATTGAAAAATGTCCGAATTCTCCGCAAGATAATTGCACTAAAACCATAAATGCAATTCTGAAACAAGATGAACCAATTAATTTTGAATTTGAAACAAATTATCAAATTCCTACAAATGAGAAAAAACCAATTATATTTAAATTTAATAAATCACTTTCACCAGAAAAATTGAATGAATTTATTTCTAGATTATATATTGACGGAGAATTAAAAATTCTTCAAGAAGAAGAATCATGTTCAATTGTTAATAATACAACTATAAATTGTACATTTGATGATCCTGGAGAGAGTAAGATATATAAAATTAATTATAATGAATTTAATGATACAGAAAAAGAATATACATATATTTATTATGATTTTAATGGAGAAAATTGTTTAATTCAAGGAGAAACGTCTTTATCATATGAAATTAATTTAGGTGATTTAGAATATCCAATTTATTTTAATGAAGAAAAATTAACTAAAAATGCAAACACAAAAAATTATATAATACCGATATCAAACGAAAAAAATGAATTAAATAATATATCTCTTGAAATAAATTCAAATAAAATAATTATATATTCTTTTAATTATTATCCAAAAATTAATATTATTTTTACCGATGAATTTATATCTACTACAAATGGATTAAAATTTAAAATCACCTCAGACACTGCTTTATCTATTGATAACATTACTTTTTATTTAAGCTCTCAAACAAGTGCAGAAAAAAAATCAAACACAACATCAAAATATTCGGGTACAAATTTAAATATTGATTATTCAGCGGATTTAAGTGGATTTGCTGAAGGGATTTATTTCATTCAATACAATGATTTTTGTGGAAAAACTATTGAACTACCGACAATAAAAATTGTTAATCAATTCAAACAATATTTAATTGATATTTCACCTGATTATATTGAAATAAATTCATCTGATACTGAAATAACTCTTACTTATAACAATGAATTTAATGATACTAACAAACCAATTAAAATAGCTTTGATTAATAAAAATATTAATCAAATATTTGAAGATGCTACTATTGATCATATTGAATATAATAAAAATATCATAACATTTAGTTTACCTAATGAATATACTAATAAAAAAGGAGAATATAAAATTAAAACTATTTTTGTTGATGAAAGTTCGGAAATTATGAGTACAAAAACTTTATTAATTGATGAAAAATTATCTTTATATGAAAATAAACAAAGAATTGTTCAATCAAATTCAAATAACAAAGAAACAAAAATTGGAATAATTTTCAATACAAAAGTAAATTTAAATAGAATACAAAAGATTACCATTAATGACATTGAAATAAATGAAAATGAATATTGGATTAATAATAATACGGAATTTTTGAATGTTTTAATGATTAATACAACAAATAATATAAATTTTTCCGAAATTGGATATAATTATTTTCATATTTATGAAAAAAATGTCAAAGAACCTTTAATTTACACTTTAGAAATATATGAAAAGAGAGGAGGCAGTTATGATATAATATTGAATCATTTTGTTTATAAAAATACAGAAGATATTTCAGCTTATATTGTTGTTTCTGCAAGTGATGATTGCTATGGAGTTTTTTATACAATCAATGAAGGAAATTCAACAGCACCTTTTCCTTTAAAAGGATTGTGGAGAAATACTTTTGTACTTAAGACTAATATAATTGAAGGTTCATTTACTTTTTATTATAATAATGATGTTAATGATCAATTAAAAAAAATAAATAGAACAGTTTATCTTTTTAAAGGTTTATCTACTTTTATTGATATAAATAAATTTGATGAATGTCAAATAAATTCATGTCCATTTAGATCTTATCCAAATTATTCAAATGAAAATACTACTAATTGTTTTGTTCATTTTTTCTTCCAATTTAATTTCTTAAAAGGAAGACCATCACTTGATATAGATGAAGGACAATTATATTTTAGTTTATATTCTCTTAAAACTAAAGAAACATATGAAATTGCTAACATAAAAGAAATATCAAATGTTTCAATTAGGCAAAAGTTAACAAATGATAATTATATGTTACAATTAATAAGAAAAGATCTTGTTGATGATAAACCTGTTGTTCTTTTCCAAAAACCAGTAACATTAACAAATTTAAAAATAAATGATATAACATATGAAAATTCAATAATTAAAGTAAATATCGAAACATTGTGTTACAATGAAGAAAAAATTTCAATTGAGAATACAATATCAAAAGAATGCATTTATAAAGAAGATAATAAGATTTTAATGTGTGAATTTGGAACTAGTATTAAACCACTAAGAAATTATTATCTCAAATATAATGGAATTATAATTCATAATATATCAACAATGGTTGGTTTTTTATATAATATTTCAACTAAATCTCTAAGTAATGGAAAAGCAAGATTTTACATTAAAACTCTTAATGATAAATTTGGAGTTATAAATATAATAAAGATTAATGTTAGAGATTTCAATAATCAAGAAAATCAAATTGAATTTAATTCTGAACAGATTGTTTATGAAAAAGATGATTTGGCGTATATTGATATTGGAGAAATTCATTTAAGTAATAGTGTTTACATTAGTTCAATAACTTTATATGATGGGAATACTTATAATGTTTCTTCAAGTAACACAAATCATTATACATTTAACCAATTAATATCAATAACACCAAATTATTTATATTCTTTTGAAGATTATGATGATATATCTATTATAGTTAATCCTAATATAAATGTTTCTTTAATTTATAATAATTCAGAAAACCAAAAAGAAAGTGAAAATCAAATATTTTGTTCTGTAAAAGACAAAAAATATACATGTTTATCATCATCTATTGAGTATGGAATTGATTATTCAATTAATTGTTATAAAAATGTAATTTTACGTACAATAAAAGTAAGTTTTGACAACAGATGTTATAATCCAATAAATTCTAATAATATTACATTTACTCTTCAATCTCAACATGAAATCACAAATATTTCTGAATTTAAAGTAAAATTATTTAATAATGAAAATGGAAATGAAGAAATTGATAAAGTTCAATTTGCAAACAGTACAAACGATAATAAAGGAAATTATTTTTATAATTTTAAAATTATTCCACAAGGATTAAAAGCAGGATATTATTTTATAGATATAAATGGTGAAAGATTAAATGGTTCAAATATTACTGTTGATGATGTTACAATCATAAAAAAAATTGGAGATTTATTTGTTAATTCTTCAATACAATATTTTATTCTTCAAATTAATCATAATCTCAATTATAAAACAGTAAATGTGTTCTTAAATAAAGATAATGTTTATATCGATGGTTTTTGTGAAACATCTTTAGACAATAAAAAAATTATCATTTGCCAAATTAATGATAATATAACACAATCTGGAACTTATAAATTAGGTTATTTTGATGAATGTTCAAATAAAATTTTTTCTGATTTGAGTTATGATATTAACAATTTATCAATTCCATATCCTAATGAAACAAAAATTAAACATATTTATACAAACTCTGATTTATACAATATTACATTTAAAAGTATTGTTGAAAAAAAAAATATTTCAAATATTTATTTAATTAAAACTTCTAGTCTTGAAGAAATTGAAGTTAATATCTCAAATATAAGTGAAAAAAATGTTTCAATTACTATTCCAAAAAATTTAAATTTAGGAAATTATTTAATAAAAATTAAATATTCTAATGGTGTGATTATTATCATTCCACTTGTTTCAATTTATGATCCCGAATTCGATATAAAAGATTATAAACCTGAAGTTAGAATTTCTAATTTCAACATTAAAAATTTTTTTATTCAATTTAAAGGATTATATAATGAAAATCAAATTATAGAAGTTTTTATTGTATACGATCAATGTGGAAATGAAATATTTGAAGAAATTTCATTTATATATGATCAATCAAAAAACGGAGTGATAATTAAAGAAGATTTAATTATTACTAATAAAGAAGAATTACATTTTGAACTAGTAGGAGATATCACAACTTATAGCTATTATTTCCATATAATACAAGATGAAGGTAGATTTAATCTTTTGGAGACATCTTTGTTTTTAAATCCCAAAAATACTTATGTGGATATTGATAATCATGATGGAAGTGGAACTTTTTTAAATCTTACATTAGAATCAATTTCTACATCACAAGGATTATCATTTAAATTTGTTTATTGTAATTCTGAGCGTTGTAGATTTATTCTTAATTCTGATACCAGTGATATAGATCAAGTAATACAGACTGAATTAATTTTTAATTTGAAAAATTGGGAAGGATATAGAGTTTTACCTATTACATTTATTCCAAAAAATTATTATTGGTTGCCCATCAGAAATTATTATAATTATTTTAAATATATTGATGCACCATATGAAAGTAATTATAGAGCAGTTTTAGATGATATTTTTACTAAGAAACATACTTGGGACTTTTTAAATGAAGCACATAAATATAAAGTTTTATTCCCATATACAGAAATTCAATATTATAATATTATTCAAAATAAAGTAACATTAGATTTCGAGTCAAAACAAGGAAACCATACCTTTGTAATTCAACATCCAACAAAACCCTCTCGATTCATAATATCAACTTTAAATGATTTTTATTGTCACAAGTTTGGTCACATTTATTATATAAATGAAACTGGATTATCATGTGAATCTTGTTCAAATATAGAGCCAGAACTACCGTATAAAAAAGATAATTTTTGTACAAGTGATTGTTGGGGGCCATATCAATATCAATATGAAAAACATATGCAATGTTATGATTCATGTAGTTCTGTCCCATCAAAAACTCATTTATACGAAGAAGGAAATAAATGTGTAGAAGAATGTTCAGAAGATTATGGATTAGAATTTGCTTCAAGTAACACATGTGTTAATTGTGATTCAATACACAAATATGCAGATAATGGCTATTGTAAAGCTTGTGATGAAGAAAATGAATCTTGGTGTAGAGCACCTACATATTATAGTAAAGACATTAAAGTTCCATCATGTGATTCTTATGAATGTTATAATAATGAGAGTTATTGTTATATAAAAAATTTTGAAGCTTATTGTGAATGCGGAGAAGGATTTTTTGGTTTGAGATGTGAATTAGATTTAAAAAATGCAAGTTCAAAAGCAAAAGAATTAGTGGATGACTTTTTGGTTCCTACAGAAAATGGAAGAATTTCTTATGATGAAGATGGTGAATTATTATATGATTTAGATGATGAAAATAATATTCAAAAAATTAGAGAAATATCTAATTTAGTGAAAGAACCAGAAATTGCTGTTAAAGTTGGAAGAAGAAAAACGAAGAAATTATTCCATTCTGTTGGTACAATGATTATGAAAATGGTTGATGGAGTAATTGATTCACATCCTAATATTTTAGAATTATTTGATTTAGCAACTAATTTAGTTACTAGTAATTTACAAATAAGAGGATTATTAAGAAATTTAGACGAAGAAAATGGAATTAATAATTCAGAAGAAGATGAAATACCTTTTTGGGATGAAGAAGAAGAATTTATATTAAATGAAGAAGAAGAAATTGAAAAATTGAAAGATTTATTAAATCAAGCAAGAGAAATATATAAATTAATTACTTTTAAAGATATTGAAAATGGTGATTTTTCTAAAGAAACTGCTACTGTCGATTATTTTAAATCAAGGACAATTTATTATCAAAGATGGTATAATAATGAAGAAAGTAATAAAAGAATATTTGAAGGAAGTAAAGCAAACGATGAATTATCAATAATAGATTTTTCAACTTGTACAGCTAAAGAAACTAAAATTATTTATATTATGGTTTCTTTTTCTTCTAATGTAAGAAAAGTTCTAGAAAATTATGAAAATGAAAATAATAAGACTATTATTAATTCATATACTGATTCTTATGATATAACTAGAGGAGTGTCTAATGCTAAAAAGTATTATTTAAGTGATTGTACTAATTTAACTGCTTATTTACCAATTAATTATAAGGAAATTAATCTTGAAAAATACAAATTTTATAAACAAGCTAATATTGATATATATAATCCAAATGATAAAGCTTTTAGTGAATCTTGTTATATTACTAATGGATTTGATTATGATTTAACTCAAAAATTTAGGAAAAAAGAAATATATGAAAATAAAACTTTTGTTAGTAATGATTGTGAATATATAGGAATTGATACTATATATGAAAAAGTTAAAATGTTTTGTCAATATAAAGAAAGTTTTAATTATTTATATAAAGGAATTGAAAAACATTTAGATGAAAAAACATTAAATAGAGTAGATAATTTAGCTTTGAAATGTGCATCTTATGTAAAAAATATAGGTAAAAATATAGGATTTTGGATATATTTTGTTTTAACTATTCTTGTAATCGGAGGAACATTGTATTTTTCTAAATATTTTTATGAAACATATATCAAAAAAACAAGAAAAAAAATATTATTTGAAAGTGAAGGTCCGATGATGTATGAAAAAAAAGAAATTGAAGAAAAAGAAAATTCAAAAATTAATGAAATATTAAAAATTAAAAATGATAAAATAAGTAGTGAACAATTAAATGAAACAAAAATAGAAGAAGAAAATATAGAAGATATAGAAAAAAATCAAGACATAGATGATAAAATTGCAATTGAAACTATATTAATAAATGTTGAAAAAGAGGAAACAAAAGATGACATTATAAATCAAAAAAATGAAAACAAAAAGTCTGAAAAATCAAATCAAAAAGGTAATGAAAGTATAGAAAGCAATTTAAGTAATGATTATACTATAAGTGAAAATAATAATTCAAAAGATCATCCATTTGATAATTTCTTTGAAGTTAAAGAAATTTTTAATGAAATTAAAGACGAAATAAAAAGTGTAAATACATATAATATTAATGACAATGAAGTAAAAGAAAATTCTTTAAACGACATAATTTCAGAAAAAGAAAAAAAAAAAGAAAAATCTTTCATTAAAATTGTATTAAGAAGTGCGTTTGAGGTTTATCCTTTATTCACATTTTGGAATAAATCAATTTATACTCATATATCCATTAATATTTGTTTCTTTGCTTTTAATATTGTTTTAATTTTTGGATTTAATTCTCTTCTTTATACTGAAAATATAATTGAAAAAAGAATTAAAGATATTAATAGAAATAAATTTATTTATCCTTTAATTCAAGAAACTCCTAAAATAATTTTATCACTTACTTTGTCAATAATTGTAATGTTGGTTTTAAGAATTATTAATCTTATTCCAAGATCAAAAAATGAAAAACTTCTTGAATTAATTAATTCAAATGATAACATAGAAAATATACAAGAACAAAAAAATAGAATTTTAAAACCATTCTTTATTAGAAGATTTATATCATGCTTGATCATGCTTATTTTCACAGTTTTCTTATTTTCTTATATTATTGTTTTTTGTTCAATGTACAAACATACTCAAGTTAATTGGCTTTATTCTGGACTCTGGTGTTTATCATTTGAATGGATTGTTTTAACTCCTCTTTATATTTTAATTATTTCAATTCTTGAAAAAAAAGGAAAAAAAGAAACCCAAAGTTATTACTATATCAGACAATTATTCTTTTGTTAAATACTAATATTATTTATTTAATTAAAACATTAAGCTTCTCAATAATAAAAAAAGATATTTAGAAAATAATATTTTTTATTTTATTTCATTGTTTTAAATTTATATTATCACTATCATTATTTAAACTTTTTTTATATCATAATAAATTATATAATATTTCATATTATAATTATTTTTAATAATTTTGAATGTTTATAAATTAAAAATAGGATTATATTTGAAAGAAGTATTAATATATATTAATGGAATTATTTTCCATGATAAACTATAGTCTAGATTTGATTTATTAAATTTTTGGTGTTTTCAATTGTTCCTTAAT
>JAEEGK010022967.1_pt1 | contig 13048 bp, 9 predicted proteins | sample 8958771 | NCBI WGS metagenome assembly JAEEGK01 (sample SAMN16246547, study PRJNA631951) | gut metagenome | biome: gut microbiome; feature: rumen; material: SC-attached | host: Bos | place: Iran: Karaj | collected 2018-10 | reverse complement strand
GAAACCCAAGGTCATCGAACTGGACAACTACTTCGTGTCCCGGGACCGGACACCGCTGGACGATGACGGCGAATACGACTACGAAGCGTTGGAAGCGATGGACCTGGAGCTGCTGGGGAACCACCTCAACACGCTTCTAGCAGGCGGCCGGGTGGAACTCCCGCGCTACGACTTCAAACAGGGGAAGCCTTTCTTCGAGGGGAACTTCATGGAATTGGACGAGAACGACATCCTCATCATGGAAGGCATCCACGCGCTGGATCCGGACATGGTACCTTCCGTGGACCAGAGCCGCATCTTCCGCCTGTACGCATCGGCCCTGACCTCCCTGAACGTGGACGAGAACAACAATATCTCCACCACCGACAACCGGCTCCTGCGCCGGATGGTCCGGGACTACCGCTACCGCGGCACCAGTCCTGAATCCACCATCCTTCGCTGGCCTTCCGTACGCCGGGGTGAGAACAAATACATCTTCCCCTTCCAGGAGAACGCCGACGCGCAGTTCAACTCCGCCCTCCTGTACGAACTCCCGCTGCTGAAATACTACGCGGAGCCCCTCCTGCTCCGGATCCACCCCTCCTCGCCGGCTTACACGGACGCCATCCGGCTCCTCAAGTTCCTGGCCTACATCGTGGCCCTCACCCCCGAGGAAATTGACGCGGTTCCCCCGACCTCCATCCTGCGCGAATTCATCGGCGGACAAACCCTTTGACAAAATAGCCTGGTGAGCGTTTCACCAGGCTATTTTTGGGGACTGACTGGCTGTCAGCGTTTGAATTGCACGATGAGCGCGGTGCGGGGTTCGACGGGGAGGCCGTCGGCCAGGGTGACGGGCTCACCGGAGATTACGTCGCGGCCCGTGACGGGACCGGTGACGAATTCGTCGTAGTGCGACCAGTCGAGTTCACGCACTTCATCCGTATTGTTGATATACACGAAGACGGCATCCTGGTCATCGTAGCGGAAATACGCATACGTGTTGTCCGTGTAGTTCACCGCATCCACGTTCTTCCGGGAAAGGAAGTGCAGCGTCTTGCCGTGGTGGATGACGGGGCAGCCCTTGCGCCAGCGGAAAAGGGCGCGGGCGTAGTCGTGCAGGCCTGCGGCCGCCGTGTAGTCCGCGTCGCGGGTGTAACCCGCCGCCGCCCGGCCTTCCGGCGAGAAGAGATCCACGGCGTCACCCTCCCAGCCGCCCGGGAAGTCGATGCGCTTGGAACCGTCGTGATGCATGCCGGGCTTCTCGCAGAACATCATCTCGTCGCCGTAGTAGAGCTGCGGGATACCCCGGAGGGTGGCGAGCAGGGCGAGCGCGAGCCGCATCCGCGCCGGATCGTGCCGCAGCACGTCACCCGTGCGGTCATGGTCATGGTTCGCGAAGAAGATCATCAGGTTAGACAGGTCCTTGTACGCGAAGTCCTGGGCCAGGACCGTATACACCCGCGTCATGCCCTCGTCCCACCAGACGGTGTCCTCGGTCAGGGCGCGGAGGATGGCCTGCTGGAGCGGGAAGTCCATGATGCACGGCAGGTTGCTGTCGAAGCCGTTCGGGTTCGGATTGCCTTTCTGCCAATAGGCCACCTGCGGGATGTTCATGTCCCAGCATTCGCCCACGATGTTCATCTTCGGATATTCCTTCAGGACCGCCTTGCACCATTCGGACATGGGTTCGGGCTCGTTGTACGGGTACGTGTCCACGCGGAGGCCGTCCAGGCCCGCGTATTCGATCCACCAGACCGCCCACTGCTGGAAATAACGCAGCACGTACGGGTTGTCCAGGTTCATGTCCGGCATGGACGGGACGAACCAGCCGCTCTGCTGGCGGTCGCGGTCCTTTACCGAGGCGTGCGGATCCATATACACGGAAAAGACGGCGTTCATCTGCATGTACGGCTCGGTGACGTGGTACCAGTCCGGGAAGGGCGGGTTATCCATCCACCAATGGGCCGTGCCGCAGTGGTTGGTGACGATGTCCATGATGACCTTCAGGCCTTTCCCATGCGCCTCGTCCACGAACTTCTTGTAAAGGGCGTTGTCGCCGAAGCGCGGGTCGATGTGGTAGTAATCGCCGCAGGCGTAGCCGTGGTAGGACTCCTGCGGCTGGTTGTCCAGCAGCATCGGCGTACTCCAGATGGCCGTTGCGCCGAGGTCCGCGATGTAGTCCAGGTGATTGATGATGCCCTGGATGTCACCGCCGTGCCGGGCCACCGGGTCCTCACGGTCCACCTCGTCGGGCGTGGCGGGGACGGGCCACGGGACGGCCGAGCCGTCGTCGTACTGGCCGCCCTGCCAGGCCGTGTCATTGTCCAGGAAGGCCGAGGAGAAACGGTCGGGCATGATGAGATAGATCATGTCCGCCGTGGTGAAACTGGCGCGGTCGGCGCTGCCTTTCTCCCGTTCGCGGATCAGGTAGGGATACTTGACCTCCTTCTCTCCGTCTTTCACCACCAGGTAGTAGGTACCCGGAGCGGCATTGGCCTGGATTTCCACATCCACGAACAAGTAGTCCGGGCTGGCGGCCTGGTGGGCCGCCTTCGCGACGACACCCTTCCCGCCTTCGATGCGGATTTCCTTGGACCCGACATCCTTTCCCTGCACCATCAGCTGCAGCGGGGTTTTCATCCCCGTCCACCAGCTCAGCGGTTCCACGCGCGTCACTTCCTCCGGCGTCGCATCCGGAATCTTCGCCGGGTCGAAGGCTGCCTGGCAGCCCGTGAGCCCGGCCGCTACGGCCGTCGCCATAAGGATCCGTTTCATCATTTTGTCAGAACGACATAGCTGCCCGGCCACAGGAGGAATTCCTGCTTGCCCTTGCCATATTTCTCACCGGTGAAAATCTCCCTGTAAGCGCCGTCCAAGTCCACCTGGACATTGACGGGCTCACCCTTGAGGTTCTGGAAAGGCGTACCGCCGGTCTCGCCCTTCGGGCGGTTGTCGGTAACCCCGTCCGCTTCCTTCGCTTCGCCTTCGGCTTCGCCCGGAATGACCGCCGGAGCGACTCCGAAGTTCGCGAGCACGACCACCTTGTTGCCCTTCACCGCCCGGCTGAAGGCGATGACGCCATCCGGCGCGTCGATGTACTGGATCGGGCCGCCCTTCTCGCCGGCGGCGAGGGCGGGATTCCCGTGCTTGAGGTCGATCAGCTTCTTCCAGAAGGTCGTGTATTCGTTGGGATACCAGTCGGTAATCGGGTCCTTCTCGAAGAACTCCAGCCGGCGGGACAGGCCGATTTCCTGACCGGTGTACACAAGCGGCTGGCTGCCCGGCAGCGTGAAGCACAGGACGGCACAGGCGTTCGCCGCGGCACCCTCGCGCTCGAACTCGGTGCCGGACCAGGAGTTCTCGTCATGGTTGGAGGTGAAGGTCAGGCGGAAGGCTTCCTTCGGGAAGCGGGCGGCATCCCGGGCGATGTAGTCCTTGAGGTCCGCGACGGTCTTGCGGCCCTGGGCCAGGCTGTTCAGCAGGTGGTGGAGCTCCCAGGCATAGTTCGCATCGAAGGTCTCTGAAGCGTCGGCCAGGTTGTCGCGCTCCGCCTCGGCGAGGAGGTAGATGTCGGGATAGTCCTTGTTCATCTTGGGAAGGATCCCCTTCCAGAATTCGGCGGGGACCTCACCGGCAGCGTCGCAGCGGAAGCCGTCCACGCCCTTCTCGAGCCAGAAGCGCATGGCGTCGTCCTGGGCCCACCACACGTCCTCGTTCTCGTAGTTGAGGCTGCGGGTGTCGGTCCAGTCGTATTCCCAGATGGCGTTGCCGTCCGCATCGCGCTCATAGAAGTCCGCGGGCTTTTCCGTCATCCAGACATTGTCCGGGGCGGTCTGGTTGGCCACCCAGTCCAGGATAACCTTGAATCCCAGCTTGTGGGCCGCGGCGAGCAGATGCTCGAAGTCCTCCATCGTCCCGAATTCCGGGTTCACTTTCTTGTAGTCGGAGATGGCATAGTAGGAGCCGAGGGTGCCCTTGCGGCCCTCGGTGCCGATTTCGTACATCGGCATGAGCCAGAGGATGTCCACCCCGAGGTCCTTCAGGCGGGGAAGCTGGGCCTCCACACCGGCGAAGGTTCCCTCCGGGGAGAACTGGCGGATATTCACCTCGTACATCACGGAACCGTAGGTCCAGTCGGGATGGACGGACGGCGTCTTCTTGCAGCCGGCGAGCGCCAGCAGGGCGACACAGAGAATCAGGAGTTTTTTCATACGTGCGTGTTATTAATCGGGTTAAAGGTACGAAAAAAAACGGGAGACCCGGCGCCGGAGGCCCGGATTTCCCGATGAAACAACCGTTTCGGCGGACGAACCGTCAACGGAACGCGGCCTTCGCGGCCTCCAGGACCTCGATCACCCGGTCACACCAGGCGTCGAAAGCCGGATCCGCCTGCTGGCATTCCGGATGGGCCAGGATGTAGTCGATGGTCCGGCGCACCCCCTGCTCGAACCGGACCGTGGCCTGGAAGCCCGGCACCGCGCGCTTGAGTTTCCGGTTGTCGAACAGGACCGTATTGGCCTTGTCCCCGGTCAGCCCGCCGCGGAAATCATAGGGGGCGACCGCGTCCAGGAACTCCGAGGACACATGGACCGCCTTCAGCGGCACACCCAGGGCATCCGCGACAGTCTGGTAGATCTGGTTCCAGGTGAGCGTCTCATCGGAAGTGATGTGGAAGACATCTCCGATGGCATGGGGATTACCCATCAAGCCGACGAATCCTTTCGCGAAGTCCGTGTTGTGCGTGGCGGTCCATTGGCTCGTACCGTCCCCGTGGATGATCACGGGCTTGCCTTCCAGCATCCGCTTCAGCACCTGCCAGGAGCCGTTGTCGCCGTGGACCCCGAGGGGCACGGAGCGGTTGTCATAAGTGTGCGACGGACGGATGATGGTCACCGGATAGCCTTCCTCGCGGAATTTTCCCATGAGAAAGTCCTCGCAAGCGATCTTGTTGCGGGAGTATTCCCAGTACGGATTCACCAGCGGCGTACCCTCGGTGATGAAGGGGCTGGTAGGCGGTTTCTGGTAGGCCGATGCGCTGCTGATGTACATGTACTGCTTCGTCCGCCCCCGGAAGAGCCGCCAGTCGCGCTCCACCTGGGCCGGGACAAAGCCGATGAAATCGCACACGCAGTCCCACTGCGTGCCTTCGAGGAGTTTCTCCACGGCCGCCTCGTCGTTGACGTCGGCCTTCAGGATATGGACATTCTCAGGAACCTCGGCGCTCCGGGTCCCCCGGTTCAGGAGCGTGAGCTCCCACTCCCCTTCCGCGGCCAGTTTCGCGGTGATGGCGGTGCTGATCGTTCCGGTACCGCCGATGAATAAAGCTTTGCGTTTCATTTCCAATCTATTTCGTCCATCGGATAGCGGACGTCCCAGTCCTTGCGGAGGCCGTCCATGAGTTCCATGATGTACAGGGTTTCGTCCAAAGGCATCTGCGGCGGCTCGGTGAGCCCGGCAGCGATGGCGTCCCGGCAGGCGACGAACTGGTACTCGTAGCCCGTAATCTGCTTCGGGACCGGGATGGTCTCCACATACACGCGGTCCGGCCCGTTCACCGTGATGCGCTGGGGGTTGTTGACATTGTCGATGATGAGGTTCCCTTCCGTCCCTGCGATGACGCCGATGTTGTCGCCCACGCAGGCGGCCGAGGACTGGACATTGGCCAGGATGCCGTCCGCCAGCACGAGGGAAATGGCGTTCGAAAGGTCCATCCCCGTATCCGTCTTCACGCACTGCGAGTTCATGGACACGATCGGGGCGTCGCAGAACATCCGCACGAAGTTAAGGCAGTATACGCCGAGGTCCAGCAGGGCGCCGCCGCACAGGTCCGGCCGGAAGATCCGCTCTTTCTGGCCCATGCTGTACCCGAGGGTTGCCGTGACGAGCTGCGGCTTGCCGATGCGTCCTTCCCGGATGAGTCCTCGCACCATCTGCAGGGCAGGCTGGTACCGCGTCCAGATAGCCTCCGCGAGGAACACTTTCTTGCGGCGGGCCAAATCGACAATCACCTGCGCCTGCGCCTTGTTGGCCATGAAAGCCTTCTCCACGAGGCACGGTTTTCCCTTTTCCAGGGCCTCTTTCGTGACCTCGAAATGATGCGAATGCGGCGTCGCCACATACAGGAGGTCCACTTCCGGGTCTTCAATCACTTCCGTGTAAGACCCATAGGCGCGCTCGATACCCCACTTGTCGGCAAAAGCCTGCGCCTTCTCCAGCGACCGCGATCCGATCGCATACGGGCGGAAACCCTCGAGTCCGTTCAGCGTGATGGCCGCCTTCTCCGCGATCCATCCGGCCCCGACGATTCCGACTTTGAAATCACTCCTTGTCATATTTCATCTTGTAAATTATTCTCACTCAAGTGGTCAGCATCACAAAGATACGCTTTCCCCTCCACATTTGCAACCCCGGGGTCTGCAGGATTCTTCCGCTCGTAGGCGAGGAGGCGGGCGTCTTCGGCCTGGGCGCGAGCGGCGTCGTACTGGCGGTCCCACTCGCGGTAATACTCCATCTTCGGATCCTCGAAGAGGGACATCTGTTCCACGGTTTCGTGGGTGAGCTTGGAGACCCCGAGGCCCACCTGGCGGAGGGGCGTCACGCCGTCCCAGACCTCGGCGAGCATCCGCCGGGCCTCGTTCAGGATGACGGCGGTGATGTCCGTGGGCTGGCCCGTCTGGCACTGCTTCTGGGCGACGGAGAAGTCCGTATACTTGACGAACATGGACACGGTGGAGGCGCGGAAGCCGTCGCGGCGGATGCGGTGGGCGACGATGCAGGCCACGTTGAAGAGGGCCCGGTCGATGTCCTTCGGGTCCGAGAGGTCCTTCGGGAAGGTCCGCTCCGCGCTGTAGCTCTTGGCTTCCTGGACCTCGGTTTCCACCGGGGAGTCATCCCGGCCGTTGGCGTTCTCGTGCAACTGGGTGGCGAACTTCGTTCCCACGAGGCGGGTGAGCTGGCCCACGCTGAGTTGTGCCAGGTCCCCGATCGTGTGGATGCCGTAGGCGATGAGCCGTTCCTCGGTCTTCTTCCCGACCCAAAGCAGGTCCCGCACACCCAGCGGCCACATCTTCTCGCGGATCTCGTGCTCCCAGAGGATATGGACCTTGTCCGGCTTCTCGAAGTCCGAGGCCATCTTCGCCAGGAGCTTGTTCGGGCCCACCCCGACATTGACCGAGAACCCCAGGCGGGACTTGATCTCGTCCTTGAGGCGCGTGGCAACCTCCACGGGGTCCCGGCTCCCGCACCGGAGGCTCATATCGAGAAAACACTCATCAATGGAAAACTGCTGCAACACCGGGGAATAGCTTCGGCAAATGGCGATGAAGCCCTCGGAACAACGCTTGTACCACTCCCAGTCGCCGTGTACAATAACCAGCTGCGGACATTTCCGCAGCGCCATCGTCACCGGCATGGCCGCCCGGATGCCCAGCTTCTTCGCGGGCATCGACGCGGCTGCGATGATGCTCCGCCGGTCGCCCGGATCCCCGGAAACGACCGACGGGACCAGCCGGATGTCCTGCCCGCCCTCCCGCACGATTTTCACCGCCGTCCAGCTGAGGAAGGCGGAGTTTACGTCGATATGGAAGATGACGCGGGGCATGACGGCGGCAGGCCGGCTATTCGGTGGCGGGCTTCGGGGACTTCACCCGGTGCTTGCCGTTCTCGAAGGCGACCTCGTCCAACGTGAGGATCCGCGGGGAATCGTAGATGCTGCGCACGAGTTCCAGATGGTCCTCTCCGGAGCGGTGTCCGCCGATGAAATAGCCCCAGACCATGAACCAGGTCCATGCCGGCTGCTCTTCGAAGACGGATAATTCCTTCGGGAGCTGGCCGACCTCGCCCATGGCAATGGGCTTGCCGCCGCCCAGTTCCACCAGTTCGTCGTGGTGCGACTGCTTGTAGTCCCAGGCGTAGATGTCGGCGGCAAGGACATCGACATACTCGTCCCCCGGGTAGAAATCGGCATAGGGGAAGGCATCGTCATTCTCCTTGATGCGCGGGGCATTGGGGTCCCAGACCCAGATGAGGTTGTCCAGACCTTTCCCCGTGAAATACTCGTAAGTCTGGATCCAGAGCCGTTTGAAACCGTTCTCCCCGGGCTTGTTGCCCCACCAGAACCAAGCGCCGTTCATCTCGTGATAAGGCCGCCACAGGACGGGGACGCAGGCGTCCTGCAACTGCTTCAAATACGGGATGACCGTGTCCATTTCCCGCTCCCAGGCAGCGTGCAGGGCCGTTCCCGGTGTGCAGAGAGCATCCCATTCCTCGTCGGAAGGGCCGTTCTCCATCGTCCATACCTTGTCGCCGTTGCAGTCGTTGCCGCCCCCGAACCGCGGGTCGCAGCAGTGCCACATCAGAGTGATGATGCGCCCTTCCTTCCATTTCCGGATGGCCGTGTCCACGATGTCTTGCCGGGCCTCCTCCACGGTACGGCCCGTCTGCTCGCAGGGGCGGTCGAAGGGGACGGTCACATTGAGCGGACCGGCGTGCTGATATCGCTCGAAGCCTTCGCCGATGTCGTTGAAACTGAAATCACTCCCCCAAACCACGGGAAGCTTCCCCGTGATGGCGAGGACTTCGGCATCATACCGTTCGAGGTCGCTGGAGAAGTTGTGCTCGCCGGCCATCGTATACTGCCCGCTGATGGAGTACAGAAACGCCAGCAGTTCGCGGGCTTCTTTCGTGGCTTTCGGGTTCACGGGCTGCGGCCCCTGAGGCTGACAGGCGCAAAGGGTGCCGGCAAGGATTCCGCAAAGGAGGATGGAACGTGTCTTCATGGTTATCAGTATGGAAGTTGGTCCAGGTGCTTGTGAACGACGGCCAGCAGGCGCTCGCAATGCGCGCGTGTGTTCGCGGCGATAAACATGGACGGCTTGTACAGCGTGGGGAATGCACCCGTGAAGTCGCAGGCGGTCCCGCCTGCTTCCAGCAGGATGAGGCTCGCCGCCGCATAGTCCCAGGGCATCAGCCGAATTTCGAAATAGAGTTCCGCGAAACCGGCGGCCATCAGGCACAACTCGACAGCGGCGGAGCCGGTCCGGCGGAAGTCGTTGCAGTCCATGTAAATGTCGTAAATGATGTCGCTGCAACTGCGGGCCAGTTCCTTCCGGTAGGTGGACATCGCCGAAAACAGGATTCCCCGCCCGTAAGACCTGTCGGACACATGGATGGGCTTCCCGTTGCAGAAAGCGCCGCGGCCCTTTTCGGCCGAATACAACTCGCCACGCCAGGGGCAGTAAACGACGCCCATGGCCAGTTCGCCGCCCCGCACCAGCGCTACGCTGATGCAGCAGTTCTCGTTCCCACGGGCGTAATTGGCCGTTCCGTCGATCGGGTCGATGATCCATACGGCCTCATGGGCCGTATCGGCGAAATCCTCTTCCTCGCACAGGAAACCGCTCCCGGGCAGCAGTGCCGAGAGCTTCTGTGTCAGGAAATGCTGCACCGCCACGTCGGACGACGTGACGATATTCTCCCGGGCTCCCTTGTCATGCACCTCGAACCCGCCACTCCGGTCCATCAGCGCCCCCGCCTCCCGGACCACGTCGATGATTTGCTGAATGTCGATGTCCATACTACAAAGATAAGAAAAAGGGCTGACAATCCCGTGTACGCATCAGATGTGTACACATAGAAATGCCTGCAAGAAAGATTTCTTGACCACCTCTCCCCATACAAGGCCATTTCCGGCCTATTCCGTGAGATGTGTACAAGAAAACGCCGGTTCAGTGAGGTTCTGCTGTACACACGAGATACGTACAAGGGGCCAGGACAAGTCACGGAAAAAGCCGGGCACGACCCGGCTTCTTTCCTGTCGGGGTGATGTGACTCGAACACACGACCCTCTGGTCCCAAACCAGATGCGCTAGCCAACTGCGCCACACCCCGGGGCGGCCTGCCGCCGCCGCGGAAGGGCGCGGACGGGCGGGAAGGCCGGGACAAAGTTACGGAAAATTCGCGACAGGGCGAAAAATATCATTCAAATTGTAGGTTACACAATATAATAAGCATTGATTATCAATGATTTACGAAAAAATATGAAAAAAGTTTTTGTTTATCTGTTTTAATTTGCTACATTTGTGTCTGTACTAAGACCAATTGCTCCATGGACAACGGACTTGCCAAAATTCACCTGTCAGTCGACTGCGCGGTTCTCGGTTTCAACGGGACGCGGCTGGAGGTGCTCCTGATCCGGCGCACGGGCATCGAGGACGGCCAGGCCTTCCACGACATGAAACTCCCCGGCAGCCTGATCCTGGACAACGAAGAACTCGACGACGCCGCCCGGCGCGTCCTCGCCGAACTCACCGGCTTGAAGAACATCCCGCTCGTACAGTTCCAGTCCTTCGGTTCCATCAACCGGACCAAGGACCCCAAGGACGTCCACTGGCTGGAGCACGCCCAGAAAGCCCACGTACACCGCATCGTCACGGTGGCCTACATGGCCCTCGTGAAGATCGGCCGGGGCACCAGCCGCGACCTGGAAAGCACCGAGGCCCTCTGGGTTCCGGTCGACGCGATCCCGCCCCTGGCCTTCGACCACAACGACATCATCGCGCACGCCCTGGAGCACCTGCGGGCCCTCGCCTCCATGGACCCGTCCATCCTGTACGACCTCCTGCCCCGGAAGTTCACCGTCACCCAGCTGCGGAACCTCTATGAGGTGGTCTTCGGCAAGCGCCTGGACCCGGCCAACTTCTACAAGAAGATGACCCAGATGCCGTACCTCGTCGCCCTGGACGAGCGCGAGAAAGGCGTCTCCCACCGCGCGGCCCGTTTCTACCGCTTCGACAAGAATATCTACAATAAATCCAGACTTTAAACATGTATCTTCTTGGTTACGACGTCGGAAGTTCTTCCGTCAAGGCCAGCCTCGTGAGCGTCGAGACCGGCAAGTGCGTGGCCACCGCCTTCTATCCGAAGAGCGAGGCGCCCATCATGTCCAAGCAGCCCGGCTTCGCCGAACAGGACCCCGCCATGTGGTGGGCCAACCTGAAACTCGCCACCGCCGACATCCTGGAGCAGGTCCGCAATAAAGCCACCCTGCAGAGCAAGGCTTTCTCCCCCGCCGATATCAAGGCCATCGGCATCTCCTACCAGATGCACGGCCTCGTGTGCGTGGACAAGGACCGCAACGTCCTGCGCCCGTCCATCATCTGGTGCGACTCCCGCGCCGTCCCCTACGGCAACCAGGCCTTCGAGGAACTGGGCGCCGACTGGTGCCTGGACCACCTGCTGAACAATCCCGGCAACTTCACCGCCGCGAAACTCGCCTGGGTGAAGCGGAACGAACCCGCCCTGTACGAGCGCATCAACAAGATCATGCTCCCGGGCGACTACATCGCCATGCGCCTGACGGATACCGTCTGCACGACCGTCAGCGGCCTGTCCGAGGGCATCTTCTGGGATTTCCGGGAGAACAAGGTCTCCGACCGCCTGCTGGGCCAGTTCGGCTTCGACGCGAACCTCATCCCGCAGATCCGCCCCACCTTCGGCCAGCAGGGCAACCTGTCCAAGGAAGCGGCGGAAGTCCTGGGCCTCGCCCCCGGCATCCCGGTCACGTACCGCGCCGGCGACCAGCCCAACAACGCCCTCTCCCTGAACGTCTTCAATCCGGGCGAAATCGCCTCCACCGCCGGCACCTCCGGCGTCGTGTACGGCGTGAACGGCACGGTCAACTATGACCCGCAGAGCCGCGTGAATACCTTCGCCCACGTGAACCATACGGCGGACCAGACCCGCCTCGGCGTCCTCCTGTGCATCAACGGAACCGGCATCCTGAATTCCTGGATCCGCCGGAACGTCGCTCCGGAAGGCATCTCCTACGCCGACATGAACGACGTCGCCGCCTCCGTCCCCATCGGCTCGGACGGCGTGTCCATCCTCCCCTTCGGCAACGGCGCCGAACGCATGCTCGGAAACAAGGACACCGGCTGCAGCATCCACGGGGTCAATTTCAACCGCCACGGCAAGGCGCACCTGATGCGCGCCGCCCAGGAAGGCATCGTCTTCTCCTTCCAGTACGGCATCGAGATCATGGAGAAGATGGGCATCCCGGTGAAGATGATCCACGCCGGCAAGGCCAACATGTTCCTCTCCCCGATCTTCCGCGACACCCTCGCGGGCGTATCCGGCGCCACCATCGAGCTGTACGACACGGACGGTTCCGTGGGCGCCGCCAAGGGCGCGGGCATCGGCGCGGGCATCTACCGCGACAACAACGATGCCTTCGCCACCCTGGAGAAGCTCGCCGTCATCACCCCGCAGCACGAGGACCAATACAAGGAAGCCTACGAAAATTGGAAATCAAACTTATAAACAAAACACCTAAAAACACAAAACATCATGGCAAAAGAGTATTTCCCGACAATCGGAAAGATCCCCTTCGAGGGCGCTGAGAGCAAGAATCCCCTTGCTTTCCATTATTATGACGCCGAGCGCGTCGTCATGGGCAAGCCCATGAAAGACTGGTTCAAGTTCGCGATGGCCTGGTGGCACACCCTGGGCCAGGCTTCTGCCGACCCGTTCGGCGGCCAGACCCGCTCCTACGAATGGGACAAGGGTGAGTGCCCGTACTGCCGCGCCCGCGCCAAGGCTGACGCCGGTTTCGAGATCATGCAGAAGCTGGGCATCGGCTACTACTGCTTCCACGACATCGACCTGGTCGAGGACACCGAGGACATCGCCGAGTACGAGGCCCGCATGAAGGACATCACCGACTACCTCGTGGAGAAGCAGAAGGAGACCGGCATCAAGAACCTCTGGGGCACGGCCAACGTGTTCGGCAACAAGCGCTACATGAACGGCGCCGCCACGAACCCGCAGTTCGACATCGTCGCCCGCGCGGCCCTGCAGATCAAGAACGCGATCGACGCCACCATCAAGCTCGGCGGCACCGGTTACGTGTTCTGGGGCGGCCGTGAAGGCTACTACACCCTCCTGAACACCCAGATGCAGCGCGAGAAGGACCACCTCGCCAAGATGCTCACCGCCGCCCGCGACTACGCCCGCGCCAACGGCTTCAAGGGCACCTTCCTCATCGAGCCGAAGCCGATGGAGCCCACCA
>JAEEGK010022965.1_pt1 | contig 13049 bp, 9 predicted proteins | sample 8958771 | NCBI WGS metagenome assembly JAEEGK01 (sample SAMN16246547, study PRJNA631951) | gut metagenome | biome: gut microbiome; feature: rumen; material: SC-attached | host: Bos | place: Iran: Karaj | collected 2018-10 | reverse complement strand
CCAATCCCCAATCCCCATTTACTTATTGTTTATGTTTTTGTAATATATTATAATAAATATATTTTTGTTATAATATTTTGTACATTTATTAATTATTTTATAAAGATTAAAAAATTAAATAAGGTAATCAGAAAAATATCATGAATCTTGAAAAAAGTGAAGATTTTATATTTCATTTATAATTTTATCTCGATTAAATTTATGATAACTATAAATTACTAATAAAATCCATAAAATAATAATTATAGTTTTCTAATGTTCTTATTTTATCTTTAAAATCTGATAAAGGAAGAAAAAATCATTTAATCTCATAATAAAATTTTAAATCATTATTTTTCATTACCTTTACTTTCTCAATTTTTCAACTAAATTTTTTAGAAGAATTTGAAAAAAATAATCAATTTTCATTTTTATCTATAATTAATATTTAAATTTTTCAAATATTAATTGCTCTGTGAAAATTTGAAGAATTGAGTTTGTCATGACTGAAATATCTTCATTTAATCTTTTTTCATGGATGTTATTTTATTACAAAAAAGATATTAGTTTTTTTCTAACAGATTTTTCAATTCATTTCGACGAAGAACTTTTTTGTATTATAATATTATTATTAGTGAAAGAATATGAATTCATTATTTCTTTTTGGAGAATATTCATTAATTAATAAAAGCATAAAAAATTCAAGTAAAATTTTTTTAGATATTTTTAATAAAATTAATGTTATAAATTTTAAATATTTTTCAATTATTTATTCAGATAAACTTTTATCAGAAACTTCATTAATACTCTCAATTCCTCCATTTTTTTTTTCTTCTATAAGAGAAAGATTTTTGGAATCTGATTTTGGCAATTCATTTTTAGATTTATAGGAATTATAAAAAAATAATAATAAAAACAAAACCAAATCAATAAATGAAGACACAAAAAATTCTATAGTAATTTTAGTTTTAACTTGTTTATGTAAATCATTAGGATTTAATGAAGGATTATCTTTTTTTATCTTTTTATAAATGGCTTCCCCCATTTTTTCAATTAATTCCTTATTGTCCATTAAAGAAAGTAAACCAAATATAAAATATAATGTACAACCTATTAAAAATATAACTTCAAATGATATTATAAAATATTTATTTATTTCCATTTTAAAATAAGTGTTTAATATTATTTATTAAAAATAATTTAATAAGATTTTCTTATTTAATTAAATATTGATTTTAAAATGCTAATATTATATATGATAAATTTTCATTGATTCATTAAACTCAAATTTATGTGATTTTTTTTGCTTTTTATATTTTAAATAAAAACAATTATAAATTATAAGATTCTTTTATTTAAAATTCTATTCCTAAAATAATAAAAAAAATTTGAATGGTTTTACTTTAATGTGAGTTATAAATTAAATTTATTTTTCTTTTTTTCATCTGATTTAAGAATTGTTAATTATAGTTTTATATAACTATTATTTCATTTATATTCTTCTAAATTATTCAATAGCTTAATTATAATAAATTTATTATTTAATAAACTTTTAAAAATAAAAAACAATATTATTTTTTAATAATATAAATACCTTTTTATAATAAACCTAAACCTTTTATGTCAATATAAGATTTTAATATATCTTTAGTTTTATTATTTTTAGAAGTATCAAGAGTTTCTTTATTTTTTATTAAATTTTTATCGTTGTAATTTATATTTTTATTATCTTGAGTATTTGCTCTATCTTCTGAACTTTGAGAATCAAAAAGAATATTTTTTAATAAAACATTTGCCTCAATAAAAGGAGGTATTATATATATATTAACATAGGATAAATCTTGGTTAATCATTAAATATAAACTTCTCATATTAAATAATTTTCTATTAATATGATCTATTAATGGATATAATTTTCTTTGAGTTGATTTTTTTACTCTATTAATACATGAATTAATAAATCCAAAATAAAAAATAATTAATATGATATCTAAGACTAAAAAAAACAATCCAAGTATTGTTTTATCAAAAATAATAAAATAAGTTATAAACAAAGTTAATACTGCTAATATCATTATTATTACTATAATTTCAATTCTATATAAAAAAATAAGAAATTTAAATTTTCCTGATTCTTTTTCTATTAAAGCCATAACAAGATCTACGTCTTCTTGTTCTAATTTCCCATAAAGTATGTCTTTATTAAATTTTCTATTAATTTTGCCATTACATTTTGAAATATGAAATAATACTCTTCTCCAATATTGTGGTTTTGTATTTTTAATATTAATTGAAATAGAATTCATAAAAAAAAAATTAATTGCTATATATCATTTTATTTATTTAAAGAATTGATAATTAGATTTAAAATAAAAAAAAAATTAATAAAAAAATAAAATGTTTAAAAAAGAAAAGCTTCAAAAAGCATTAAATGGATATATTAAACTTAATAAACTGAATTTCCTCCACTATCAATAGAATTAGTAGAAGTATTTAAAATTTGGAAGAGAGTAGAAGCAATAATAATAATAAGGATAAAACCAAGAATTTTTTTTTTTCTAATGAAATTAATTTTGAGAACATTTCCTCTTTTTATTACATTTTTTGATACTTTTCGCTTTTTTCTCTTATTTTTCTTGTATTCTATTTTGTAAATTCTATTTTTACCATTTTTATAAATTAAAAATTATTGTTCCTCTATTTTAAAAATAATTAAATTCATAATTAAGGTTTGAATATCAGAAAAAGTTTATTCTTTCACTAAAGATTCATTTTAGTTAATGTTTTTATTATATATATTATTTTTTAATAAAATTAATTTTTTACCTTTTGGAATAATTAATAATTTCATCATTATTATCAATTTTGAATAAAAAGATATGTTTAATTTAAAATGAACAATACTATTTTCCTTAGAAAAAAGAATAAGGAAAAGAAATCAAAGTTAAGATAAAGAGAAAAGATTAGTATTTAATTATTATTCTCCAATCTGAAAATTTTGATTATGAATTAAATTTAAACTAAATCAAAGAAATATTTAAATTGAAATGAATATTCAATACATTATTTTAATCATTCTTTCCATTTATAAAAAAAATTCAAAAATCATAAAATAAATTTATAACTCAACTTTTAAATAAAAAATTAAACAATTTTTTATTAAAACCAAAAAACTTATTTACTTCTTATTCTTCTCTTCCATTTTCTTATTATGAACAAAATCTTCTCTTGAATAATATTTTTTTTTAATAGCGTCAGGAATTTTAGTTAATTCTTCATAAGGAAATTTTCTAAGTAATTCCCAAGCTTTATCTAAGCTTTCTTCAATAGATCTATTTTCATATCTATCTTGAGCAATATAAGTTTTTTCAAAAGCTTCCAAGAAATCAATATATCTCAATTCTTCCTGAGTCAAAGCTTCTTCCCCAACAACAGCTTTCATTTGTTGATTATCTTTCCCTATAGCATAATTAGCATATAATTGATTAGAAACCATAGGATGATCTTCTCTTGTCATTCCTTTACCAATAGCACTTTTCATTAAACGAGAAAGAGAAGGAAGTACATTAATAGGAGGATAAATATTTCTACTATACATAGTTCTATCAATAAATATTTGTCCTTCAGTAATATAACCAGTTAAATCTGGTATTGGATGAGTAATATCATCACCTGGCATTGTAAGAATTGGTATTTGAGTTATTGAACCATTAATTCCTTCAATACGACCTGCTCTTTCATATATATTTGCTAAATCTGTATACATATAACCTGGATAACCGAAACGACCTGGTACTTCTTCACGTGCTGTTGATACTTCTCTTACTGCATTTGCATATGATGTCATATCTGTCATAATAACTAGAACATGAAGTTCCTTTTCATATGCTAAATATTCAGCTGTTGTTAATGCTAATTTTGGTGTAATTATTCTTTCTATAGCTGGATCATTTGCTAAATTTAAAAATAAAACTGTATGTTCCATTGAACCATGAACTTCGAAATCTTTTTGGAAAAATCTAGCTGTTTCTAAATTTACACCCATAGCAGCGAAAACAATAACAAAATTATCATCTGAGTGATCCATTACATCTTTTCCTTTAACTAAAGATGCTTGCCTACAAATTTGGGCACCAATTTCATTATGTGGTAAACCAGAAGCAGAAAAAAGTGGAATTTTCTGTCCTCTAGCAATAGAATTCATACAATCAATAGCAGATATACCAGTTTGAATCATTTCTCTAGGATAAGCTCTCTTACAAGGATTAATAGGTTGTCCATTGATATCTCTAAATTCTTCAGCAAGAACATTAGGTCCACCATCAATAGGCATTCCAGAACCATTAAATGAACGTCCAAGCATTTCTTCTGATATTGGCATTTTTAGAACATCACCAGTAAATTCAACATAAGTATTTACTACATCTATGTTTTGAGTTCCTTCAAATATTTGGACTACTGCTCTATTTCCATTTATTTCTAAAACTTGACCTTTACGAACTGTTCCATCTCCTAAACGAACATTTACTATCTCATTGTATTTTGGAAATTTTATGTTATCTAATATTACTAATGGTCCATCCACATTCATTACTGTCTTATATTCTATACGGGGATTTATTGTATTGACAATATTCATTTTTTTTATATAATTTTTATTCAGTTTTTCAGATTTATTTTTAATTTTTTTATTATTTTTTATTTTTTTATTTTATTTTTTTATTTTATTTTTTTATTTTATTTTTTTACTTTATTTTTTTTTTGATGTCTGAAATTGAAACTAAGGAAAATGATGATCCCAGGTTAACAGATTATGAAGGAAATGAATATGATTATGAAAAATTAGATACAATAAAAAAAAAAAGGAGAACTTGTTACCAAAAATGTTGTGGAAATGTTGATGAAGGAAGTCTAAGAGGAGCAATTTTTTCATTATCCTCTTTGACTATTGGAACAGGTTGTTTTGCCCTTCCAAATAGATGTGTTCAATTAGGTTTACTTAATCAAATTTTATTATTATTATTTGGAGCTTATTGTGCATATTGGTCACTTACTGGAATGATTCATGCAAGTAGAAATTCAAAAAATAAAGATTTTTCTCGTTTAGTTAAGGAATCTTTAGGAAAAATTCCAGGAATACTTTTAGATGTTATAATATTAGTTTATATATTCGGAGTATTAATTTCTTATCAAGTAGTTATTTATTCTCTTGTTGGAAGAGTTTATTTTGAATTATTTGAAAATCCAAGTAAGATAACTTTTGACTCTTTTGAAAAAACTGTTTGGGAAACTCCTACAATTAAATATCCAGTTATGTTTGGAACAAGTATTCTATTAATTCCATTATGTTTACTGAAAGATTTAAGTAAAATGAGTTTTACTTCTACGATAGGTATATGTGCATTATTATATACTATTTTTGTAATAGTTTTTCAATCTCCATTTTTTTATAAATATTACAAAGATAACTATTTTGATGAAAAAAATCCTCATACTCATCCCAATATATATAATGCTACTCCATCATTAAGACCTGATTTAAATATTTTTCAATGCTTTGCAACAGTATTTTTCTGCTTTACATGTCATATAGGAGCTTTTCCAGTATATAATTCATTAAAAAATAATACAACTAAAAGAATTCATAAAGTTTTTAGAAGAAGTTTAGGTTTAGATTTTATTATATATTTTTTAGTGAGCGTTTGTGGATATTTAACTGCTCCTCTCACTCAACCATCATTAATTATTTATAGAGAAAACAATGGAGTTATTGAAAACGATATTTTTATGACTGTTGCTAAATTAGGAATTACTGTTTGCTTATCAATGGCAATTCCTCCTAATTATAATTCTTTTAGAATATCTTTTCTTGAACTTTTTTTAGGTTCTAATGAAATTACTGATAAAAGTAATTATTTATTAACAATTCCAACAATTTTAATTACTACTTTTATTGCAGCTGTTTATAATGATATATTAAAATTTATATCTTTATTAGGAGGATTTTGTGGGGTGATTATTGCTTTTTTAATGCCTGGTTTAATTTATATTAAAAATAATGATTATAATTTAACAAATGTAAGAAATATTTTTTCTCTATTATTTATTTGTTCTCTTTGTACTATAGGTTTTATTGCAGGAATTGAAACATTATTATTTTAAATGATAGTTTTTAAATATTATTAGCTTTTATTTTATTATAATATTAATGAAATATTAATAAAATTAAAAAAATAAACAAATTTTTACAAAAGAATAAAAAAAACTAATGAAAAGATGAGGAAAAAGTTTCATTAGGTTTAAAATCACCTTCTTTATAATCAAATTCTAAATAATTTAATAAATCAGTTTCGATATCTTCTTCATCAGGCACAAAATATAATTTTTTAATATCACTAAAGCTCATTTTAGAACTATGAACTTCTATATTATCTATAGAAGGAATTTCAATAGGTTCCCCATTTCTCCAAGAGCATTTGTATATTTTTTCTCCATTATCAAATTTTCCTATTCCATGAGGTTGTCCATTCACCCAATTTCCATTATAACAGATTCCATTTTTTTCTTTATAAATGCCTTCTCCATTTTTTTTATTGATATGATAATTGCCATTATAATAATTTCCATTATTCCATTTATATATTCCTTTACCTTCAAAATTATTATTTGAAAAATTCCCATTATATTCAGAACCACTTATTTCATTTTTTAAAATACCTTTTCCTTCTAATTTTCCATTTAAAAAATTTCCTTTATAAGTATAACCATTTTTCCAATGAAATTCCCCCTTTCCATTATAACTATTATTATTATATTCACCTTTATAATAAGAACCATCAGGATAAATTATTTTAACATTACCTATTTTTTCACCATTAACAAAATCTCCTTCAAATATAACACCATTACTACTTTTTAATTTACCTTTACCATTAAAAACAGAATTTTGAATTTCCCCTTCATAAATTTCTCCATTTGGAAAAAAAATTCTTCCTCCTTTTAATTCACCTTTATCCCAAACTCCTTCAACTATTACATTATCATTTTTTAATATATATACTCCTTCACCATCCATCTCACCATTTTTATTCCAATTACCCTTATATATATTTCCATTTTTAAATATTATTGGAGGAACTTCATATGTGTTTTTATTTGATATTTGATAATGAGATAAATCAAATACATTCTCTGTTATCTGATTTCTTATTTTTTCGGGGATTAATTTAATAAAATCTTCTTTATAATATTCTCCGAATAAAGGAAGTTTTGAGTTGAATATTTTATTAAAATTATCTCGAGATTGTTTTATACATATATTAACTTGAGTGGGTTTTGGTATTTCTTTTTTGGAAGGAGTATAATTTGTTTGGTATTCATTTTCATTTTTTTGACATTGTGAACAATTAACTCCCATTTTTACTTATTTATTTCATATTTTTTTAAAAATTTTTAAACTTATTTTTAAAAATAATTATATAATTATAAGATTAAATATAAAAAAAAATAGTTATAATAAAATGGAAACTCCAGAACGTTGGATAGATCCTCTTCCAGGATTTAAAGACAAGTCAATATATAGAACTGGATTAATGGTAAACAACTCCTTATGTAACAAAAAAGTTGAATTTGTTACAAAGAACGGAGATAGAAAAATAAATTGGTATATGTGTGGACCAACAGTTTATGATTCAGCACACTTAGGACATGCGAGAACATATTTAACGTTTGATATTTTAAGAAGAATTCTTCAAAATTATTTTAATTATGATGTTAATTTATGTATGAATATAACAGATATAGACGATAAAATAATTCAAAGATCAAATGAACAAAAAGTTGATTTCACAGAATTTGCTCGATATTGGGAAAACGAATTTTTTAAAGATATGAAAAATTTAAATATCCAATATCCAAATTATATAACAAGAGTAAGTGAATATATTCCAGAAGTAATAGATTTCATAAAAAAAATATTAGAAAGAGGATATGCATATGAGAAAAATGGTAGTGTATATTTTGATATAGATTCCTATAAAAAAAATGGCCATTTTTATGCAAAATTAGTTCCACAAGATAAAAATCAAAATTTAGAAGAATTACAAGAAGCAGAAGGTGCTTTATCAAAAGATAATACTGAAGAAAAGAAAAATAAGGGTGATTTTGCTCTTTGGAAAGCTTCTAAAGAAAATGAACCTTTTTGGGAAAGTCCTTGGGGAAAAGGAAGACCAGGTTGGCATATTGAATGTTCCACCATGAGTTATACTACTTTTGGTGAAGATTTAGATATTCATTCAGGAGGAATTGATTTAAGATTCCCTCATCATGATAATGAAATTGCACAAACTGAAGCACATAATGAAAGTAAACAATGGATTAATTATTTTTTACATACAGGGCATTTAAAAATAGAAGGATTAAAAATGAGTAAAAGTTTAAAGAACTTTAAAAAAATTACTGATTTTATTAATTTATATAATGCTAATACTTTTAGATTATATTTTTGTAGTTGTAAATGGGACATGGAAATGGATTTTACTGAACAAGGATTATCTCAAGCTAATAATAATGATAAATATATTTCAGAGTTTTTCCAAAATTGCAAAGTTTGGTTCAGGAAAAATGATTTGAAAAATATAGTTAAGATAGAAAGTGAATTTGATAATAAATTAAATCAAAGTTTTAATGATACTAAAAAACAAGTTCATGAAGCTTTTTGTGATAATTTCAATATACCTGTTGCTTTAAATGTTCTTTTAGATTTAATTAAAAAAACTTATGAATATGTTGAAAAAGCAAAAGATTCTTTAAAAATCCATCTAATTTATAGTATTTCATCATTCTTAGCTCATATATTAAGATGCTTAGGTTTAATTTATAAAACCGAATTTATTGACTATTTCAAAATGGATGATCAAGGAAGTCAAAATTCTGAAACCATTTTAGCTCCATTTATTGATGCTTTAGCCCAATTTAGAGATGAAATTAAAACAGTATGTATAGTAGATAAAGATACTAAAAAAGTTTTAAATATATGTGATAATTTAAGAGATAATATTTTACCTTATTTAGGAATTAAAATAGAAGATAAAGGAAAAGGAGAACCTTCAATATGGAAATTTTATGATAAAGATGAATTTATTCAAGAAAAAGAAAATCAAAAAAAATTAAAAGAAGCTCAAAAAGCTCTTAAAGAACAAGAATCCAAAGAAAGAGAAGAAAAATTATCTGTTACTGCAAAAGAATATTATGCTAAACTGACTGATAAATATTCTAAATGGGATGAAAATGGTGTTCCTACTCATAATGCCAATGGAAGTGAATTAACTAAAGAACAATATAATAAATTAAAGAAAGAATTTGCTAAACATGACAAACAACATTTAAAATGGGTTGAAAAAAAAGAAAACAAAAAGGAAAAAAAAGATGATAAACCGAAAGAAAAGACAGAAGAAAACAAAGAAGAAGAGAAAAAAGAATAAAAATGAAGAGTATTTAAAGAATTTTATTTTTAAGTTAATAACACTATTAAATTAATATTTATTTTAAAAAGAATTATTCTTAGTATTTTTTCATTATTTTTTAATTTGTTTTTTTCTAAATAAAAAAATGATTTTAAAAATAAGAAAATATGTCAATTCGATTAAAACATAAAAAATTATCACAAATTTTATCTCCATATAATTTAATGTTTTTCAAAGATTTATTAAAAAAAAAGAAAAAAGAAAAATTCAAAAGTTTAGATAACATTAAATTACCTTTTTTAAATATAACAAATAAAAATTCAATGATTAACACTCCGGAAAGTTCAAATTCTGAAGAAGAAAAATTTAAAAATATAAATGTAAAAGTCATAAATAGTTATAAAATAAAAAACCAAATATCTGAAATAATAAATATGAAAAAAAAGTTAAACAATTCAAATATGAATAAATCCAGAGATTTATTAAATTCCTATTCAAATTATTCTCAAAATGACTTTCAAAAAACAAAATATAGTGAAAAAAAATCATTTAAACTTTTTTATAAAAAATTACATAAATCAACAGAATTCACAAGAAAAGGAGCAAATAATTTAGATTCATCTTCTTTTAAATTTATAAAAGAAACAAATAATTATAAAATAACTCCAAATCCAATTGGATTCATTAAAAGGAAAGGGAATGAAAATGTTATAAATATGAATAATAAAAGAATGGGAGATAATTACATTTCAGCTTTATCAAAAAGTTTAAATGAAATAAATTTTATTAATCAAATTTCTCTTTCTCAAAATAGATTAACTGATATTGGAATTAATAATTTACTTAATTCTTTGATTTCTAATTCTAAATTAATTTCTAATTTAATTATATTGGATATTTCTTATAATAAATTAGGAGAAAGCGCTATTTTTAGTTTAGGAAATTTTTTAAATGATTATAATTGTAATTTAGAACATTTAAATATTGAAGGAAATTTATTTGGGAATAAGTTAATTAATATTCTTATTAAAAAAATGTTAAATGCAAAATGTGATTTTATTACATATATAAATTTTGGAAAAAATAATATTAATGATGATTGTTCTTTAAATTTGGCTTTATTAGTTAAAAAATATATTTTTTTAAAAGTTTTAATTTTATATCAAAATAATTTTAAAAATTATGGTATGAGTATTATAATGTCTGAAATTAAAAAACATATTTATTTGAAGTTTTTAGATATTTCATGGAATTTAATAGGAACTAATTTAAATGAAAATCCACCAACTCAAGAAGAATTAATAAAAGATTATAAAGATAAAAATCAAAAATCAAAAATCAAAAAATATTTTAATAATGCTTTACTTGAAGAAATGAAAAAAACTTTACTGTTTCCAAAAAATAAGAAAAAATTATTATCTAAAAGTCAAAGTTTATCTGAAATAAATTCAAAAAATAATAATATATCATTATTTACAAAAGAATTATGCGAATTATTTAAAAATAAAAAAATAGAATTACTTCACTTAGATATTTCTCATAATAATTTAAATTATTTAGATTGTAAACAAATAGAAAAAGATGTAAAAAATAATCATTCAATATTAGGAATTCACGTAGATGGAAATAATATGAATATAGATGAGTTAGGTTTTATTCATGCAATCGATAAGTCTCATTATGAAAAAAATTATTTTGCCTCAAGTCAAATTTTTTATCCAATTAATGATGAACATCCTTTAATTAAATCTAATATATTAAAAGTTAAGAAAATTAGGAAAAAAAATAATTGCTGGATTTGTGAAGGATATCGAGAAAAATATTTTGAATGTTATATTAATGAAAAAGATAAATATGAAAGTCCTTTTCCTGAAAAAAAAAATAAATGTTTTATTCATTTTAATTTTGAAAATTATAAATCATTTGAAATGAATTTTGATGAAAAAAATAATAAATATTTTTGTTATAGAATGTGTCCTCCTGAGGAATTATATTATTTTAATTCATATAACAATAACATTTATTTTAATAATAATAATGAAAAGGAAATAATTAATTTAAACAAAGCAATAATTCATGAAGAAAAAATTAGAATAAAAGAAAAAACAGAAATAAATAATTTATTATATTTAGAAGATAAAGAACCAGAATATATAAATAGTAAATTTATAGTATCAAAAGTTATAAAAGAAAATATAGAAATAAATCCTCAAGTAATAGACAGTAATTATTTTATTAATCTAATTAAATTTTCTATTCCTCGTCCTGAAAAAAAATTATATAAAAAAAAAAGAGAAAAAATTAAATGGAAATTTGAAATGTCAATTTGGGCTTTTTATAAATATAATTATGATGGAGAAAGTGAAAAAATATATAATAAGGCTTTTGAATTTGATTATCAAAGAGGAGGATATGAAAAAGATAAAGATTTAAAAAATAAAAATATAAATAATAAATTAAAATTAAATTTAAGAAAACATTATCCTAAAATAATAAATACTTATAAATATTTATCTTCAGTTTTAGGTTGGAAGATATGGCAAATTGGTCAAAATTCAATCACAGAATTTGCTTTTGCTTGTCCTAACTTATTAGATAATAAATATTTAATTAATGATGTTTTATTAAAAGTCACTGAAGTAAAAAATAATATATTAGATAAAGAAGAAAGAAAGAAAAAAAATATAAATATTCCGGATAATATAATAAGACATCAATTTATGATGTTATTAGTTAAAATATCTAAAGATAAATATTATAGAAATAGAATATTTAATAGTATTAATAAAGCAGTTGAATTTTCCTTTGAAAATCATTTTTTACCTTACTTAAATAAATTTAATCATAATGAATGGAGAATAAAAAGATATTATAATGAATTTGTTGATAATACTTTAAAAGCTTATTTACCTTTATTCAATGCTTTATATAAATCTTATTCAACAGAAAAACTTTTAGGTAAAAAAGATTCTGATAATATTTCTTTAGAAGAATTTAATTTAATAATTAATTCTTTTATTGATAATGATTTCCCAATAAAAGAAATTCCTATTTTATTTAATTTATCTTTGAAATTAACAGAAAATGAAATTTTTAATGATAAACATTATTATATGTTATTTCCTGAATTTTTAGAAGGTTTTTGTAGATTTATTGATAAATTAAGTCCTATTCCAATTAATGAAAATAAAATTAATTGGAATATGGAAAAGAGAAATAAACAAGATTTATATATTAAAATTGAAAATGTTATTCCTAATATTTTTGGAGCAATTAAACCTTCTTTTAAAAATTTAAAAGATAAATTTATAATGCCTATCAGAGATGTTGATACAGGATTATTGGTTTATGATTTGAATTCGGAATTTTATTTAGGATTACATCCTCCTAAATTTTTTGGATGGAAAAAACAATGATAAAATCATTTTATAATTAATTTGTAAAAAATGAAAATTTTTTCTTTTTTATCACTATCTTTATTTATTTCAATTGTTATAAATAATTTTTATTAAATCATTAATATATTTTGAATTTTTAATTTTATCTTTTCTACTGAAAAAGAAAGAAAATTTTTAATACAGAAAATTACAAGAATTTTGAGGATGT
>JAEEGK010022960.1_pt1 | contig 13050 bp, 11 predicted proteins | sample 8958771 | NCBI WGS metagenome assembly JAEEGK01 (sample SAMN16246547, study PRJNA631951) | gut metagenome | biome: gut microbiome; feature: rumen; material: SC-attached | host: Bos | place: Iran: Karaj | collected 2018-10 | reverse complement strand
TTTCGTTGAAATTTGAGTGACCCAGAGATGTAACAATTAACACTAAATTCTACAGGAAAGACAAGCGGAATGCGATAAGCTATACGATGACGGAAGACACATTCTATGCTAGTTCTTCAGAAAGCGATATTGTGAACAATTACTTCACAGTAATCGTCGATCCTAAGTATTACTCGATCAATGATGATGGGACAAAAGATGTCACACTCGCATGGAAAATGATTCATCAAATTTTGCTCAACTATTTCGATGAAATCCAAAACTCAGATCCTCTATCCGGCTTTATTCAAACACCGTGGGTCTATCAATTATTTCCTGAATCTCAAGTTCAGATACGAACAAGAGTTATGATTTCAGAGGGAGGCGGTTCTGTATCAGACTTGGTGTATAGGATTAAAATATACTCCGAAAAAGGTTCGATTATGGCGGCTCATCGTGATGAGTATTTTAAATCTTGTGACAGGTTATTAAAAAAATATGAGAGTCTAATTCAGGAGTTTCAAGCCAGATTAGGGAAACAAAACTAGTTATTATAATACTATGAAAAGGTTGATTGTCTTCGTATTGGCTTTTTTGCCGTTGATAACTAATGCGCAAGTTCTAATTGAGGATTTTGAATCAAATAACCTCAAGTGGAATGAATTTGTTGATAATCGCAGTTCAGCCATAATAAAAGATGGAGCTCTTTGTTTAGAGGGAAAGGCAACCGCTGCCATGGTCAGTTGTTATGTTCCTATAGACATTTCCAGTCCTTTTAAAATCAAAGCTAAATTTAAAGATACTCGATTCGCTTTCTCTGCGCTTGTTCCCGGGGCTGTTGTTGGATTAGGCTTTGCCCTTAATTATCTTGATGATGATAATTATTGTGCCTTTATGTTGGGGAAAGATTTTGTTGAATTCCAAAGAGTGTCTGAGGGTAAAACTGTCGGTCATAGACGGGGACAAGTTAAAACAAGCTATAAGGATACAGATTATGAAATCGATATTATTTATAAAGAAAATCGCCTCATCCTAGAGATCAATGGTGTGCATATTATAGAGGCTTATTGTGTCCTTGAGTATAATGGCTTTGCTATCGCGGTTAATGGTTCCGCAAAAGTGGATCAACTTGAGTTTTACCAGCCTCCGATTGATTGATTGCATATTCCGTCTGATAGAACTCACCTCGGGCTAACCACCGGGGTGATTTCTTTTACTGATTATGCAAAGAGTTAGACTTTTTCTCGGGAGATAATAGTTGAGTTCTATTGGTTTTTCATTAACTTTGAAAGAGTCAATCATTTTGGCCATGAAAATAATCGCTACTTTTTTCTTGCTGGTAATGCTAACCATTCTTGCTTCTTGTGAGAAGGAAACGATATTGACTGTTGATCAAACTTCCATCTCGATTCCAGATAATGGAGGTACACAAACGGTTTCACTTACAGCCAACAAGCCTTGGTCTGTAAAGAGCGATCAGCCATGGTGTATAGTTTCTCCTTCAGCAGGAGAAGAAGCTGTCAGCAGCAGGATAACATTCACTTGTGAGGAAAATACAACGTATAATCACCGTGTCTGTATGGTTACATTCACTTGTGCAGAACTGACCAGGACAGTCTTCATATCACAGACGGCAAAAAATGGGCTGATGGTATCTCAGACGTCGTATGATTTGACCAACGAGGCTCAACAACTCAATATTGAAGTCCAGGCTAATGTGAAGTTCAGTGTGGACGTGGAGAATGACTGCAAGGACTGGGTGACATATAATATGACCAAAGTACTGACAACATTAACCGTGGTGCTTGATATTTCTGAGAATAAGACTTATGACAGCAGGGAAGGCAAGGTCACAATCAAACAAGACGGAGGTCCCCTTTCTTCCACGATTTCTATCAAACAAAATCAGTTGAATGAATTGTCCGTTACCACGCCGGAATACAGTCTTTCTCACGAGAGACACACTTTGTCAGTTGAGATCAAATCCAACATTGACTTTGAAGTTAAGTCGGAAGCAGACTGGATAAAGTATGTCGAAACAAAGGGGCTCAAAACGAATCAAATCATTCTCTATGTATCCGAGAATGATGGAAATGTCCGGGTTGGGGAAGTTTTGGTTTATTCCAAGTCTGCACCAAATGATGTACACATTCGTATCGAGCAAGCGGCGACACCCGAAATTGTCCGATTCGATGACCCGCTGTTTGAGAACTATTGCCTTTATTGGTTCGATACAAACAAAGACGGGATCGTTACCTATACGGAAGCGCTCGATGTTGAGTGGATTGAAGTAACCAACGAATACTCTGGGTCAGAATATGAGTCACATGCAATCAAAAGCCTGTCCGGAATAGAGTATTTCCCGAATCTTTTTGCCCTGTATTGTGAGAACAATCAGTTGACAAGCCTTGACTTGAGCAAAAACACAAAGTTGGAATTGTTTTATTGTCAGAATAATCAGCTTTCAAGCATTACTATGGACGGGTGCACGGCATTAGTGGAATTTAACTGTCGGAACAATCGACTGTCCTCCCTTAATTTGAAAAACTTCAATAGATTGATAGAAGTGGTTTGTGATGGTAATCAACTCAATAATCTCGAACTGCAGGGATGCACCGCTTTGAATACAGTGCATTGTTTCGATAATCAGATAATTAGCCTTGACGTCAGTGACTGTGTGGATCTATTAGAGTTGTTTTGTACAAACAATCGCTTAGTCAGTCTTGATGTAAGCAATAACTCCTTGCTGGTAACTCTGAAATGTGCGTCGAATCCTCTTTTAAAAGAAATCTGGTTAAAAACAGGGCAGACCATTGAGGATTTCACCTATGATACAGACGTTGCAACAATCAAGTATAAGGATTAGGATATTCACCCCGGCCAACCACCGAGGTGAATTCTTTTACTGATCATGCTGAACGTTATTCCGAAAAGATTGCTAACTTTGAGAAAAGAAGTTCATGGGCATTGCAACCCATATTGATATATAGTTGACAGTTTGTGCCGTTATTTGTGGCCGTATGCTGGCGGAAGCGGAACGGGCTACAAACCATGTTGCCTGATTAGGAAAGGTTTTGCGAGGAGAGAACCTTGTATAAAACCGAGTTATACCCCCTGATCTTTCCCCCTGATTTCCGTTAAAACGGTCATCAATCAGTCTTAAAACACATTGAAACTGCGACTTTTTTGCGACTAATGCCAAAAAGAAAAGCACCTACGTTTCCGTAAGTGCTTGATTTTGAGCAGCTCCTCAAGTAGGACTTGAACCTACGACCCCCTGATTAACAGTCAGGTGCTCTGACCAACTGAGCTATTGAGGAAGGTTATTCCCTTGTTGGGATTGCAAATGTAGGACAAAATATCGGGAGTGCAAAATTTTTCTGCAAAAAAGTTTTGTGGACAGGCCTTTTTGGGGGGCGGATTAAATTTTTTTATGAAGTTTGGAATTATTTACTACCTTTGCAGTCCCTAACGGTTTGCCCGGATGGCGGAATCGGTAGACGCGCTAGTTTCAGGGACTAGTAAACGCAAGTTTGTGCAGGTTCGAGTCCTGTTCCGGGCACAAAAAGACCAACCTTTCGAGGTTGGTCTTTTTTTATTTCAGATTCAAAAGGGTTACTTCAACTTGCCGTCCCATTTGCCGGAGGGTTCGGCGTCATTGTAGCTCCATTTTCCGGTGAAAGCGGTGAAGTCATCGTTGAAGACGAAGAGAATGCGGCCTTTGCCGTTATCCTGTATCCAGCGGCCGGTGAGCGTGTGGCCGTTGAGGGTTCCCTCGATGCGTCCGTTCCTGTAGTTGTACGTGCCTGTCACTTTGTTGCCGTCTACGCGCAGGGTCATATCGTTGAAATCAGAAGAAAAGGTCCCCAGCGGCTCGGGTCCGGCGGCTGCCAGGAGGAAGGTGGGCAGAATGAGTGCAGCTACGAGAAGAAATAGTTTCAACTGTTTCATAATCTTAGTTTTTCACAAAGATAACAATTGTTGTAAATAAACATTGTCAGCCGCTGTTTTTTTTCGCTGCAACGGACGCAATTGACTGTCAGCTGATTACGTAAGTTGATCCCCCTGAAAAACAGGGGGATCAACTTGTATAAACACCTGTAAATCAGATGTGTACATTGCAGCGCAAATATCGGCCTGCCAGGCGGAACTGCCGTCCAGCCAGATACTAATAATCCACCAGATTCCGGAAGCCGTTGAGACTGGCTTTGATGGCCTGGTAGCATTCGTTGGCCATCTTTGCAGCTTCCTCGGCGGTCGCGCAACATTCTCCCTTGAGGTTTTCGGAGATCAAGCCCTGGGGACCGAAATAGTAGCGTGTCTCGTCTTTCGTTCCGGCGTTTTCGATGGAATCGGCTTGCAGGAAGACGAAGAGCAGTTTTCCGGTTTCGGCGTCGAAGAGATACTCTTCGTAGAATTTCAGGGCCGCGACATTGTATTTGCGGGTCACGAAATACGGACGGTAGTCGGGATCGAGGTCTTCGCCGAATTCGGCGAAGTAGCAGGTAACCGTCTCCTTGCGGATGCCTGAGCCCGGCATGTTGCGTTGGATCGTGGTTACGATTTCTGAGCGAAAGTGCTCTTCTTCATGCATCATGGCGATGCTCTGCTGGGTATCGGCATACCGTTGGCGGATTTCTTTCACCGTGGTGGGAAGGCCGTCCTGGGGGAGGCTCGGCAAGGCCAGGACAAGCATTAACAGGAATCTTAACATAAGTCAATTCTTTTTGGTTGGTTCAAAGTTACAATAAAAAATGGAAACGGGTTTTTTATTACCTTTGCAAGTTGACTGAATACCCAACGGCCGGACTATGGAGATCAATTTGTTTTCTAAGTGCATCAAGGAGCTTATCGTGGAGAACGACCGGGTGGACGTCCCATATCTGGGTACGTTCACGGCCGAAATGATGCCGGCCAGTTATTCCGACCGGCAAACCACCATTCATCCGCCGTATCGGCGGATGTCGTTCCGCAAGGCGGATGTCACGCTGACGGACGGGGGTTTGCTGCTCGACAAGGTGCGCCGGGAAATCGGCGTGACGCACGATCAGGCCGGCGTGGAGCTGGGCTGGTGCCTGAGCCGTCTCTGCTCGGAGTTGGAGGGGCGGAAAAGCTGCAAGCTGCCGGGGCTGGGTGTGATGCGGGCCAATGCGCGCAATGAATTTTTCTTTGTGCCCGATGAGGATCTGGACATCTGGCCCGACGGTATCGGTTTTGAGGCGATTGCCATCAAGATGCCGCGGGAGGCCCGTTGGGCGGAGGAGATGCCCGGTCAAGCCGGGCATGACGCCGAAGGTCAGGCCGGGCATGACGCCGAAGGTCAGGCCGGGCATGATGCTGAAGAGCCGGCCGTGCAGGAAAAGCGGCCTACGACCGTGGTTGCGAGTAAGCCGAAAGAGCCTACGAAGAAGCGCAGCCGCCGGCATCTGAAACCGGTGTGGATTGTCCTGATTGTGCTGGGCGCCTTGCTGCTGCTGTTCATTGCTGCGTGCTATCTGTTTACAGACCAAATGTCACCGATCCTGGATCCGCTGTTGTATACGAAGGAAGAACTTGAACTCTTGAGGGGGCAATAGATGATCGACCGCGCCACCGTTGACAAGATACTTGACGCCGTCCGGATCGAAGAGGTGATCGGCGATTTCGTGTCACTGCGCAAGCGCGGCGCGAACTATCTGGGACTGTGCCCGTTCCATCAGGACAAGAATCCTTCGCTGAGTGTCTCTTCGACCAAGGGGATTTTCAAGTGCTTTGCCTGCGGCAAGGCCGGCGGTGCCGTTTCGTTCTTGATGGAGCACGAGCACCTGACCTATACGGAGGCCCTTCGCTACCTTGCCAAAAAATACCATATCGAGATTGTCGAGAAAGAAGAGACGGCCGAGGAAATCGCCCACCGCATGCGCTACGAGAGCCTGCTGGTGGTGACGGACTATGCGCAGAAGTTTTACGCCGACGTCCTCTGGAACACGGAGGTAGGGAAGGCCATCGGTCTGAGCTACTTCCGCGAGCGCAAGTTTTCCGACGAGACCATCCGCAAGTTCGGCCTCGGATACGCCGCTTCACGTCCCCTGACCCTGTGCAACAAGGCCCTGAAAGAGGGCTATAAGCCTGAATACCTTGTGGCAGCCGGACTCTGTCTGGAGCGGGAGGGGACCGGGGAGCTTTACGACCGCTTCTTCGACCGGGTGATTTTCCCGATCCATTCCATCAGCGGCCGCGTGATTGCCTTTGGCGGCCGGACCCTGAAAACCGACAAGAGCGTCGCTAAATACGTGAACAGCCCGCAGAGCGAAATCTACGACAAGAGCCGTTCGCTCTACGGCATTTTCCAGGCCAAGAACAGCATCGCCAAGGAAGACAAGTGCATCCTCGTCGAAGGCTATGCCGATGTGATCTCGATGCACCAGGCCGGCGTCACCAACGTGGTGGCCTCGTCAGGCACCTCGCTTACCGTCGAGCAGATCCGCCTGATCAAGCGCTTCACCGAGAAGATCACCATTATCTACGACGGCGACGCCGCCGGTGTCAAGGCGGCCCTGCGTGGCATCGATCTCGTGCTCGAGGAGGGTTTGAGCGTCAAAGTCGTGCTCCTGCCGCCGGAAGACGATCCGGACACGTTTGCCAAGAGCCACAGCCTGATTGAGATCCGCGAGTATATCGAGGAGAACGAGAAGGATTTCATCTCGTTCAAGAGCGACCTGCTGCTGGAGGAGAGTGAACGTGACCCGGTGCGCCGGGCCCAGGTCATCGGTGACATCCTGCAGAGTGTATCGGCGGTGGCTGATCCGATCCTGCGCAATATCTATGTGGAATTGGTGGCCGAGAAGTTCGACCAGAAAATTGATTCCGTTCTGGCCAAGGTTTCGGAGTTCCGGCGCAAGAAAAAGGCGCTCGAGCGTTCGCGCCGGCGCTTTGAAGACCAGCAGAACCAGGGCTGGCAGCAGGCCGTGGACCGTCCGGAAGCGCCGCTTCCGGATGAGATGCCCGCCGATCTGCAGGGCGGGGAAGGGGAGAGCGGCATGCCGACCGCCGGCTACCCTGTCCGTGACGCGTATCTGGCTGTCATGGAGCGGGAGCTCTGCTACTATCTCATCAAATTCGGCACATATCCCCTTCATTTCGAAAAGGATATGTATTATGGCGCCGAGCCGGTAGAGGAGATGATGGTGTCGCAGTATATCCGGAACTCCCTGGATGACGACGGGCTGGTGTTCGTGAACGACCTGTACCGTACCCTCTTCGACCGCTATTTCCCCTTCGAAGCCACGCTGGCCCGAGAAGAGCCGGAAGCGATGCAGCAGCGGATTGTGCGTTACTTCACCACAAGCGAAGACGAAATCCTCAACCAGGCGGTCTTCGACCTGATCCTGGAAGAACATGCGCTGACAGTCAAGACGTATGAAGAATCCATCACGCCGGAAGATCAGGCACTGGCGCGGACCGTGCCCAAATCCGTACTGCTCTACAAGCTCCGCATCACCGAGCAGCAATGCGCTGCCACCACGAAACAAATCACGCTCGCACAACGCAGCGGCGAGACCGATACCCTGCGGGATCTCGTGTCGAGGCTGCAGCTTCTCAATACAGTAAAGAACAGACTTTCCAAAGAATTGAACCGATTATGAAGAAAAGAAATCTCATCACTTGCGCGTTGCCGTATGCCAACGGCCCCGTCCACATCGGCCACCTGGCCGGCGTCTATGTTCCTGCCGACATCTATGTCCGCTACCTGCGCATGCGTGGGCGCGAAACGCTCTTTGTCTGCGGATCCGACGAACATGGCGTGCCTATCACCATGGCGGCCCGCAAGGAGGGATGTACGCCCCAGGATATCGTTGACAAATACCATACGCTCATCAAGCAGTCGTTCGCTGATTTCGGCATCACGTTCGACATCTATTCCCGGACCTCTTCGGCCACGCACCATCGCTACGCCGCCGAGTTCTTCCGCAAACTCTATGAGGAAGGCAAGTTCATCGAGAAGGAGTCTGAGCAGTTCTACGACCCGGAAGCCAAGATCTTCCTGGCCGACCGCTACATCGTGGGTACTTGCCCCAAGTGCGGCAATGAAGGCGCTTACGGCGACCAGTGCGAGAAATGCGGTTCCACGCTGAGCCCCGACGAACTCATCAACCCGCACTCCAAGGTGAGCGGCGCCGAGCCCGTGAAGAAGATGACCAAGCACTGGTATCTTCCGCTGAATGACTACGAACCCTGGTTGCGCGAATGGATTCTCGAAGGACATAAGGAATGGAAGAGCAACGTCTATGGCCAGTGCAAGAGCTGGCTCGACGGCGGCCTCCAGCCCCGTGCCGTGAGCCGAGACCTCGACTGGGGCGTGCCCGTGCCTGTGGAAGGGGCGGAAGGCAAGGTTCTCTATGTCTGGTTCGACGCACCGATCGGGTACATCTCCAATACCATCGAACTGCTGCCCGACAGCTGGGAGAAGTGGTGGAAGAGCCCCGATACGCGGATGATCCATTTCATCGGGAAAGACAACATCGTGTTCCACTGCATCGTGTTTCCGTCGATGCTCAAGGCCTATGGCGATGGCTTCATCCTGCCCGAGAACGTGCCGGCCAACGAGTTCCTGAACCTCGAAGGCGACAAGATCTCAACTTCGCGCAACTGGGCCGTCTGGCTCCACGAGTATCTGCAGGATTTCCCGGGCAAGCAGGATACGCTCCGTTACGTGCTGACCGCCAACGCGCCCGAGACCAAGGACAACGATTTCACCTGGAAAGACTTCCAGACCCGTCACAACAGCGAACTGCTGGCCATCTTCGGCAACTTCGTGAACCGGGCCGTCGTGCTGACGCACAAATACTTCGGCGGCTGTGTCCCGGCTCCGGGCGAGTTGCAGGACATTGATAAGGAAGCATTGGCACAGATCCCGGTCCTCAAGCAGGCTATTGAAGAGAATCTCGAGACCTTCAAGTTCCGCGAAGCGCTCCGCGAGGCGATGAATCTCGCCCGCGTGGGCAACAAGTACATCTCCGACACCGAGCCGTGGGCCGTGGCCAAGACCGACATGACGCGTACGGCCACCATCCTCTATACTTCGATCCAGCTCTGCGCTTCGCTTTCCGTGGCTTTCGCTCCGTTCCTTCCGTTCTCCGTGGAGAAACTCAACCGGATCCTGAATGTGAAGCCGCTTTCCTGGGATGATTTCGGACGCAGTGACCTGCTCCCCGTCGGGCACAAGCTCAATCAGGCTGAACTCCTCTTCTCGAAGATCGAAGACGCCGAGATTGAAAAGCAGATCAAGCGGCTGGCCGACATCAAGGCGGCCCGCGAAGCAGCTGCCGCCGCTGAAGCGGCCGCTGCCGCGCCGAAGTTCGAGCCGGCCAAAGAGGCCTGCACCTTCGATGAGTTTTCGAAGATGGACATCCGCACAGCTACCGTCCTGGCAGCCGAGCGTGTCCCCAAGACCGACAAACTGCTGAAGCTCACTATCGACACTGGCCTCGACCAGCGTGTCATCGTGAGCGGCATCGCCCAATACTACACGCCGGAAGAGATGGTCGGCAAACAGATCTGCATCCTGGCCAACCTCCAGCCCCGCGTCATCCGCGGCATCGAAAGCAAAGGCATGATCCTCATGGCCAAACAGATCGATGGCACCATGCGCATCGTCGCTCCGGAGGAACGCCTCTGCAATGGTGCCACCGTCGGTTGATGACAGCACTTTACTGTTGACCGTACAGAATCCGGGCCGCCGCGGGCGCCATTTTGGCGTCCGAGTGGCCGGCGCCGGGTACGTAGGCTTTCTCCCAGTTGAACGCTACGCCGCGGGTAGCGGCATCCTGCTGGCAGAAGGAGAAGAATGTGTTGCCGCGTTCGAGGCGTGTCAGACCTTGCGTATCTGCCTCCGGGGTTTGGCGGAGTGAACTGGTACGCAACGTGTCGGCATCACCCAGCAGGACGATCATCTTTTTACCGTAAAACGCATCGATATCCGTCCCGATCTTCCGAGCACTGTCGCCGATTCCGTAGGGATAGTCGATCGTGTCGGTCGGGAACGTGTACCAGCCTGCATTGGCGGCCACGGCCCGATCCACCTCCGGCGTGTCGCCAAACAACAGGTAACGGTGGACGAACTGGCTGCCGGCCGAATGACCGTAGATGTTGTACTTCCGGGCCCGCGAGGCGCTATGCTTGGTGAAATAGCGGAAGATCTCGCCGATGATGGGGTAAGTCATCTCCTCTTTGGGCAGGAAGGAGCCTGTCTCATCTACGACATTTCCCTGCTGGTAGGCGATCTCCGGAAATTCTTCCTCATTGAACTGCGGCGCCAGCAGGATGAAGCTGTACTGGTCGGAAAGAGGTATCCAGCGGTCGCGGTAGCCGTCGCCGTTGCGGCTCATTCCGTGCAATACGAACTGGACCGGCATCGTATGGACATCGCCGGCTGGAATGTGATAATAGATCTGCACCGTTTTGCCTGCAAAAGGACCCTGGCAGGCATAGGGAACCATGCCGGTCCCTTGCGTGAAAAGGAGTTCCTTGCTCCCGCAGGAGAAGAGTACGATGACGGCCAGCAGCAGCGAAGCCGGCAGGAAAAATAATTTACGCTTCATAAACTGTCTTGCCTTTCGCATAGACACTGTGGATGGAGAGGTCCTCGTTCAGGGCCACGAAGTCGGCGTCGCAGCCCACCGCGATCCGGCCTTTCTGTTTCAGTGAAAGGTTTTTGGCCGGATTGGATGTGATGAGCCGCAGGGCATCTTCGAGCGGCAGGATACCGCCCTGGACCAATGCGACCATCTCCTTGAAATTGAGTGTCAACGGCGCGGGGGTGTAGGTGATTTCGCCAGTGACGGGATTTTCGCGGCGAACGCCGCCGTGGCCGTCGCTGGAGAAGGTGAGGTTCGCGAGCGGTGCACCGGCTTCGAGCGCCAGTCCTACCGCTACGTGGGCTTCGGCGAAACGAGTTCCGCCGGTGGAAATATCCATCATGCCGCCTTTCTTGGCGAAGTCGACACACGTGTCGAAGAGGGCACGGGTGCGGCTGCAGTGCGTCGGCGAGATGTAGGAAATCAGCGTGGGATACTGGTCCACGATGCTGTGCAGCACGTCGATCCGGCTCTTCAGGTTGCCCAGGTGGATGTGCAGGATGCCGTGCTTGCCCGAGGTGAACCCGCCCAGGCGCACCTGGTTGATCAGGCGCAGGATCTCGAGCTCCGTGGGGAACGAACTGCGGTCATCGCTCAGGGCCAGTTTACAGCCGATGACCTTGTCGATGTAAATCAAATCCTCGGCCACCGAACCAGTAATTGTCTTCTCCGGCAGTCCGTAATAGCTGGTCAGCATATAGGCGGAAAGGCCTTCGGCGTCGAGCGCCTTCACCTTGGCATAGAGCGTTGAAAGCTCCTTGACGAAGCCGTCGGTGCCGAGCAGGCCTACGACTGTTGTCGTGCCGGTTGACGCCAGTTCCGCTTTCGTCACCTCCGGGATGAAGGAAGCAAAGCCGAACTGTCCGCCGCCGCCCGTCACGTGCACGTGCTGGTCGATGAAACCCGGGCACAGGCAACGACCTTTCAGGTCGATAACCTTCACGTCACATCCCCGTACCGAGAGCTTGTCACCGATGGCCAGAATCTTCCCCGCCGCCGTCAGTACCTGTGTTTCCGAAAGCGCCTCCGGAGCAAATATCTTACAGTTTTTGAATAATTCCATATACATCCGATCAATGATCATTAGATAAAGAAATGAATGACAGTCAGACAGATGACGCCGATAATCAGCGGCACCATGTTGCGACGGGCCAGTTCCAGCGGAGAAACACCCGCCACGCCGCAGATAGCCACGATCACACCGGCAATCGGCGAGGTGGCACGACCCATGCTGGCAGCCAACTGCATAGGCAGGATCATCTGCACGGCCGGCATGCCGATCTGCGCCGCGATGTCGGGCACCAGCGGGCCGAACGAGAAGAACGCCGCATTGCCGCTGCCCATCAGCATCGCCGCAAAGAACACCACGGCGGTTATGACAATCGAAATCGAAACGCCGCCCAGGCCCATGCCTGTCGTCCCAGCCACAAGATTGTCGATGAAGCCGAGGCTGATCAGACCGCCCGAGAAAATCTCGGCAGCCACGATCAAGGTGATCACTGACGCGAACACATTGCCCATCCCCTGCCAGAACGTGCCGAACAAAGGGAATATCTCCTTGACGCTACGCCTGTGGATGGCCACGAAAACCAGCGAAATCAGGAATGAGACCAACATGGCCACGGTCGTCGAAAGCTCGACATGGAAAATACCGACGTATTCCGAGAAAAACACGAGCAGCAGAATCGGAACCAGCGGGAGCAGGGCGAAAATGCCCGGCACTGCCGGCCGGTCCGCTTCGTCCACCTTTTCCGTACTGTAGATCTGCTTGCCGGCCGCCAGATCCCGCTTGTCGCACCAGCGGTTGTACAGGAAAAAGACCAGCATCAGGATCACCGTGGTCGGAATCACGTTGGGCATCTGGAACTTAAGGAAATACTCCACCGGACTGAGCCCGACCAGCGACGAGGCGGCCGCCGTATTGGCGGAACCCGGCCCCTGGTCGAACAGTGTAGCCGCTGAAATGACGGTCAGTGCTGTCATCTTGCTCACCCCCAGGTTGATCAGGATCGGATAGAGCGTCGCCACCAGCAAGAGGCCGACGCCAGCCGCCGACGGGGTCGTGATGAACAGGAGCTGCCCGATGGGAATGGCCAGCGCCGCCGCCAGGTAGGGACATTTCTTGAGAAAGCCCAGCGGCTTGATGGCCAGCCACACCAGCATGTTGGTCGCCTGGATCTTGTTCATGAAGGCCACATAGCCGCCGATGACCATGATCATCAGGCCGGCCCGGCCGAAGTTCGAGATGAACTTTTCCTCGGCAAACCGGAACACATCGAACACACCGGACCCGGTGGTCTTGGCCACGTCCGCCGGATGGAGTCCGATGATCGCGGCCAGGGCCACCATAAACAGTCCGGAGATCAGCAGAACGCCTTGCGGATTGTATTTCCTGTACAGCAGCACCGCCGTCAGGGCGATGACCGCCACACAAACGAGAAAATAAAGGAGTCCC
>JAEEGK010022959.1_pt1 | contig 13052 bp, 10 predicted proteins | sample 8958771 | NCBI WGS metagenome assembly JAEEGK01 (sample SAMN16246547, study PRJNA631951) | gut metagenome | biome: gut microbiome; feature: rumen; material: SC-attached | host: Bos | place: Iran: Karaj | collected 2018-10 | reverse complement strand
AGAACGCATCTTCTAACCAACTAATTAACCTTCTTCTTAAGGTAAGAATACACTACTAACTAACCAAAGTAGAGCTCGCAGTGATGCGAGCTCTATTTTGTTATTTGTTTCTAATTCACTACATTTGTGCTTGAAAGTGAAATCCTTCTGACACCTAACTTCAGACAAAGGTTCTTCGAGATTATAGAGAACGGGAAAGAAGGGGACAAAGCATCGCAGGCCTACGACCTCTTGATGGTCGTGACCATCTTTGTCAGCGTCATCCCGCTTATGTTCGTGGAAGAAACCTATCTCTTCCATATAATTGAACAGGTTACCGTTACTATCTTCATTCTGGACTATATCTGGAGATGGTCTACGGCCGACCTTAAATTGAAAAAAGGCGGCTGGTCTTTTTTGATTTATCCCTTTACGCCCTGGGCTATTGTTGACCTGGTGTCCATCCTGCCGGCGTTCACCGTGCTTTCCAACGGTTTCAAACTCCTGAGGATAGCCCGCCTGCTAAAGATCCTGCGTCTTCTGAGAATTATCCGTTATGCCTCCCAGATCCAGGTGCTCATGCATGTGATTAAAAAGGAAAAGCGCGTGCTGCTAAGCGTGCTTGGCATTTCGGTGTTTTATGTATTCATTACGGCGCTTGTGATGTTCAACGCCGAGCCTCGCATCAACCCTGTCACAGGCACACCTACATTTAAAACCTTCTTTGACGCTCTGTACTGGGCCACGGTCACTCTTACCACTGTGGGCTATGGAGATATGGTTCCCGTCACGGAACTGGGCCGGTTCGTGAGCATGGTGTCATCCCTTTTCGGCGTAGCCATCATCGCCCTGCCGTCCGGTGTCATCACGGCCAGTTATCTGGACGAACTTCGCGCCATCAGAAAGGAGAATCAGAGACTCCAGGAACAGCAACAGAAAGAGTCTGAGCAGAACAATCAATAGTTATTTCAGCAGGTCCGGGCGGCGTTCGCGTGTACGCTGAACGGCTTGTTCGTCCTGCCACGCCTGAATGAGTTTGGGGTTGCCGCTGAGCAGGACGTCGGGCACTTTCCAGCCGTTGAATTCGGCCGGGCGCGTGTAGACGGGAGGGGAGACAAGGCCGTCCTGGAAGGAGTCGGACAGGGCCGATGTCTCGTCGGTGAGCACACCGGGGATGAGGCGGATGATGCTGTCGGCCAGCAGTGCCGCGGGAATTTCGCCGCCGCTTACCACGAAGTCTCCCACGGAGATCTCACGGGTGATGAGGTGTTCGCGGATGCGCTCGTCGATGCCCTTGTAGTGGCCGCACAGGATGATGATGTTCTCCTTGAGGGAGAGCTCGTTGGCTATGCCCTGGGTGAGGATTTCTCCGTCGGGGGCCATGTAGATGACTTCGTCGTAGTGGCGCTGCGCCTTGAGCTCGCTTATGCAGTTGAACACGGGCTCCACCATCATGACCATGCCGGCATCTCCGCCATAGGAGTAGTCGTCTACGGTCTGGCGGCTGCCGAGGCCGTATTTGCGGAGGTCGTGTATGTGTATCTCTGCCAGGCCTTTCTTGACGGCCCGGCCGGGGATGGAGTAACTGAGCGGGCTGTCCAGAAGCTCTGGAACCACGGTTATGATGTCAATTCTGAGCATAGCGGTAGATTTGTGATGCAAAAGTAGCGTTTTTTCACGGAATAATTCTTATATTTGTGAGTTATTGTTTAACCTAATCTCAATCAAACATGAGTGAAGAATTGAAGCCTGTGGTCCAGGAAGAGACCGCAGATGTAGCCCAGAAAGCGGAACAGGTAGTGGAGGAGGTGAAAGAGTTCGCCGTGAGCCTGGCAGAGAAAACCCTGGCAGAACTGACCGATCTGTTCCAGCAGCTGAAAGAAAGTGAAGACCGCATGAAGCGGTTCAAGGAGGCAGAGGCCATCAAGTCTGCCTTTTATAAGAAGCTTTCCAGGGAGAAAGCGGCTGCCGGCGAAGATGCCGCAGTGGAAGAACCCGACGAGAATACGCCCGTAGAAGACAGCACCGTTCCCATGCAGAGCGGTCCTGTGAGCCCGTTCGCCGCCATCGAGGCCGGCTTCAAGGGCCTGTACATGGAGTACAAGAAGGAAAGGGCCGAATATAATAAGGAACAGGACGCCCTTCGTGAGGAAAACCTTGCGAAGAAGCAGGCCATCATCGAAGAGCTCAAGGTTCTTGTGGAAGAGCCCGGAGACATGAAGGATGCCTTCCCCAAGTTCCGTGACATCCAGAACCGCTGGCGTGAGGTAGGTCCCGTGCCCCAGCAGAACTTCCGAGACGTCAACGACACCTATCAGCTCTACGTGACCAAGTTCTACGACCTGGTGGACATCAACCGTGAGCTCCGGGACCTTGACTTCAAGAAGAACCTGGAAGCCAAGACCGCTTTCTGCGAACAGGCAGAGGCTCTCGCCGCCGACGAAGACGTGGTGGAAGCCTTCAAGGAGCTCCAGAAACTCCACGAGCAGTGGAAAGACCTGGGCCCCGTGGCCAAGGAGTTTCGCGAGGAAATCTGGGAGCGCTTCCGCGCCGCTACCTCCGTTATCAACAAGCGCTATCAGGCCCACTTCGAGGGTGTGAAGGAGCAGCAGGCCCAGAATCTCACCGCCAAGCAGGCCCTCTGCGAGAAAGTGGAAGCCATCGCCGACAAGGAAATCACCTCCTCCTCCCAGTGGAATGCCCTGAGCAAGGAGATCGAGGAAATCCAGGCCGAGTGGCGCACCATCGGCTTTGCCACCCGCAAGGAAAACCAGAAGGTCTATGACCGCTTCCGCGCCGCCTGCGACAAGTTCTTCGAGCGCAAGAGAGCCAGCTTCTCCGAGTTCAAGGACAGCATGAACGAGAACCTCGCGAAGAAAATGGCCATCATCGAGGAAGCCGAGTCCCTCAAGGACAGCACCGACTGGAAGGCCACCAGCGACCGTCTCATCGAGCTCCAGAAGCAGTGGAAGGAGATTGGCGCCGTGCCCCGCAAGAAGAGCGAGCAAATCTGGAAACGTTTCCGCGCCGCCTGCGATGCCTTCTTCACCGCGCGTGACAATCGGCCCGACGGCCAGGGAAGCCTCAGCGCCAACCTCGCCGCCAAGAAGGCCCTCATCGAGGAAATCAAGGCTTACGAGCCTTCGGCCGATACCGACGCCGATGCCCAGAAGGCATTTGCCGATAAGTGGAATGCCATCGGCTTTGTTCCCTTCAAGGAAAAAGATGCCATCCAGGCCGCCTACAAGGAGGCGATGGCTTCCAAGTTCCCCGGCTTCGGCAGCCGTGGTCCCCGCCGTGGAGAGCGTGGCGGAAATGGCCGTGAGCGTCGTCCCCTTACGGAGACCGACCGTCTCAAGGAGCAGTTCAGCGCCCTGCAGCAGGAAATCCAGACCTATGAGAATAACATTGGCTTCTTCGGCCTGTCCAAGGGCGCAGAGAAGCTGAAAGCACAGATGCAAGAGAGAATTGACGCCGCCAAGGCCAAGCTCGAGGAGCTCAAGGCACAGATTCGTGCCAAAGAGGCAGAGGAGGCACAGGAGTAAGATATGGATAAGAATTCGATTATAGGCTTTGTCCTGATTTTCCTCATTATGCTGGGGTTCTTCGGGTATCAGAGCCGCCAGGTACAGAAACAACAAGCATATCAGGCCCAGCTGGATTCCATCGCCGCCGCCGAGGCATACGCCCAGTGGCAGCAGGACAGCATCTGGAGGGCTAACAACCCCGAAGCCGCCGCTGCGGCAGAGGCTGCGCCCGCTCCCGACGCCGCTCCCGCCGCTCCGGTGTATTCCGATTCCCTGCTGAATGCCGCCGCCAGCGCCGAGGCTCAGCTCATCACCCTCTCCAACGAGAAGCTGGAGGTGACGTTCACCACCCGCGGCGCCCAGCCGTACTCGGTCCTCGTGAAGGATTACCTCACCTACGGGAAGGAGCCCCTCTATCTGCTGCAGCCCGGAAAGACGGAGCTGGGTTACGTGGTATATGCCCCTACGGCCGTCGATACCCGTAAGTTCAACTTCCAGGTGGCCGAAACCACCGACAGCACCGTGGTCATGCGCCTGCCCTTTGCCCAGGGCGGTTACATCGAGCAGAAGTACACCCTCTCAAAGGATTCCTATTCGGTGAACGAGACCGTGTCCTTCGTGGGCATGGGCCACCTCATTCCCCGCAACGTGGGAAGCATTGACGTAGACTTCGACGCCATCATTCCCCGTATGGAGAAGGGCTACAAGAACGAAACCCAGTATTCCCGTCTCAACTACTACTTCCCCGAAGACAGCAAGCCGGGCAACATCGGCAACGGTCGCAAGGGGGAGAAACGCTTCAACAACAACATCGAGTGGTTCGCCTTCCAGCAGCAGTTCTTCAGCGCCATCATGCGCGCTCCGGGCAACTTCAGCTACGGTGAATTCAGCATCGACTTCCTGCCCAAGGGCGGAGAAGACCTCATGCACTGCAAGGCAGGCATGCGGGCCGATATCACCCCCGGTGCAGAGCGCATCGACGTTCCCTTCGAGTTCTACTTCGGCCCCAACAACTACAAGGGCCTCAAGGCATACGGTCACTCCTACGAGAAAGTGATTCCGCTGGGTGGTAAGATCATCGGCCTGTTCACCAAGTACTTCATCATCCCCATGTTCGACTGGCTGCACACGGGGATCGCCAACTTCGGCCTCATCATCCTCCTGATGACCATCGCCATCAAGATTGTGGTGCTGCCGTTCGCTTACAAGAGCTACTCTTCCAGCGCCAAGATGGCGGCCCTGAAGCCCTTCATGGAGAAGATCAACGCCAAGTATCCCAAGCAGGAAGACGCCATGAAAAAGCAGCAGGAGACCATGGACCTTTACAAGAAGGCAGGTGTATCTCCTATGGGAGGCTGTCTCCCCATGCTTCTCCAGATGCCTATCCTGTGGGCCATGTTCCGCTTCTTCCCGGCTTCCATAGAACTGCGTCAGCAGCCCTTCCTTTGGGCTCAGGACCTCAGCGCCTATGACGACGTAATCCATTGGGGCACCAGCATCCTTGGAATGGACCACATATCCCTGTTCGCCCTCCTTATGGCGGTGTCCATGTTCTTCTACTCCAAGGTTCTCCAGACCCAGACTTCCGCAGGCAATGACCCTAACGCCAAGATGATGCAGGTGATGAGCCTCTACATGATGCCCATCATGATGTTCTTCATCTGTAACAACCTCTCATCCGGCCTTAGCTACTACTACCTCCTCAGTAACCTTATCACCATGCTTGAGACCTTCATCATCAAGAAGTGGATTGTGAAGCCGGAAGAAGTTGTGGCAAAGGTTGAGGCTGCCCAGAAGGAGAACAAGCCCGCTCCCAAGAGCAAGTGGCAGCAGCGTCTGGAAGAGGCCCAGAGGATGCAGCGTGAGATGGAAAAGAACAAGAAACGTAAGTAATGAAAAGGCTCTTTGCGCTTGTGGCCTTCATGGTGGCCGTTATGCCGCTGAATGCCCAGCGCAGAGATTCCGTCTACACCTCATCTGAACAGTTTAAGGTTACAAAACTGATTGCCCCCGTGTCCCTTATGGGCGTGGGGGCAGTCTGTGCTTTTACCCCGGCCATCCACAGCGGTATGGATATGGAGGTAAGGGGATGGGCCCTTGCAAATAACGGGGGAGTATACAACCTTCCCATTATGGACTGCCCGGAGACATATCTTCAGTATGTGCCGTCGGCTGCCTACGGAATAGCGGCCCTCTGTGGGGCGGGGAAGCACAGCCTCCCGGAGCAATTTGTTGCAGGGGTTACTGCATTTGGGCTGATGCTTGCCAGCACCCAGGCCATAAAATATGCGTCACACGTCACACGCCCCAATGACAACCCCCGTTCCTTCCCTTCAGGCCACACTGCAACAGCCTTTATGGGTGCGGAGCTTGTAAGGCTTGAATATGGCATTTGGTGGGGTCTGGCTGCGTATTCCGTTGCTGGAGCCACGGCCTTTCTCCGCGTATGGAACAACTGGCACTGGACCTCTGACGTAATTGCAGGCGCAGGCGTAGGCATCCTCAGCGCCAACGCCGCATATTGGCTTCTTCCGCTGGAGAGGAAGCTCTTCAGCATGGATTCCAAGCTTGCCGGAGCCACCCACTACCAGTGGCAGGCTCTTCCTTATGCAGCATCAACTCCAGTTGGTGCCAGTTATGGACTTACTCTTGCTGTGCAATGGTAGCAAAGGCTCTTGAATCACTTCGCGCCGCTCTCCCCGCCGGGGTAGAACTGGTTGCCGTTTCCAAGTTCCATCCTGTAGAGCGCCTTATGGAAGCATATGACGCCGGTCAGCGCGTCTTTGCCGAGAGCCGTCCCCAGGAACTTGCCGCAAAGGTGCCCCAGATGCCGTCTGACGTCAAGTGGCATTTTATCGGCCATCTCCAGACCAATAAACTGAAGCTGGTCCTCCCTTACGTGGACCTGGTCCAGTCCGTGGATTCCCTTCACCTCCTTCAGGCTATAAACGCCTGGGGCGCCACCAACGGCCGCATCATCAACGTCCTTCTGGAACTCCACCTTGGTGCGGAGGACACCAAGCAGGGCTTCTCCGCGGAGGAGATTCTCTCTGTTGTCAGTTGGGCAGGCACACCCTCTGAAACCCATGGCCACCCTCGGCCGTGTAAGAGGGAGGGGCCCGCAGACTGGAGGGCCAGTGAGCAAGCTTGCTTGGTCACTGGCACTGCAGGCTGTGGGAGGGGCCTGAGCGAAGCGAAGGAGGTTTCAGAGGGTGTGCCAGCCCAACTGAAGAATGTCAGAATCTGCGGGCTCATGGGGATGGCAACCAATACAGATGATATGGCTGTGGTGGAAAGGGACTTTGAGCGTATTGAGAGGCTGTTTCTTGAGATCAGGGAGATGGGAATACCTGGTTTTGATGAGCTATCCATCGGCATGTCCGGAGACTGGCCCGTGGCAGTGCGTCATCACGCCACAATGGTTCGTATCGGCACCGATATCTTTGGCCCGCGGGAATATTAGCTGTGGGGCTAACTTGCTTATTTACAGATATTTATACAAAAACGTCTACCATGTTTCAGGTAGACGTTTTTATGTAAGCGCTTAATTGTCAATCTTTTACATCCACGCTGCAGCTTCGATGCGCCTGCAGGCGCACGGCGGAGGGCGTGTCTTTGCCTATGGACCGCGACGTCGAGCAAAGACATACTAGCCCGAGAGCCGCGGGGGTGTATGAGGGGGCAGAGCCCCCTGTATTAATGCGCCATAATGGCACCAACCAGGCCCAGAATTGCGTAGAACTCAGGGAGAGCGGCGTAGATGAGGGTGTTGGTGACAACGTCATGACCTTGGGAAACGCCCACAATACCGTTGGCGCATACCTGGCCCTGACGGATGCCGGAAATCATGCAGGCAAGACCAACGGAAAGGCCGATACCGAAGCAGAGCATACCGCTGATAGTGCCGCCGGTGAATTTACCAAGCATGATGAAGAAGGCAACGAAGCCGTAGATGCCCTGGGTTGAAGGGAGGGCACTCAGGAGCAGGTAGCTGCCGGATGCTTCAGGTTTGCGCTTTAGAGCACCTTCTGCTGCGTTGCCGGCGATGGTGGTGCCATAGGATGATCCGATACCCGCCAGTGCAAGGACGAGTCCGAGTCCAAGATAACCAAGAATTTGTTCCATAATTTGTTTATTATTTTGTTTAAATTATTTCTTTAGCGGGTTGTAACTGCGTCCGGAGGCCTCGTAGCCGGAATTCTTGAAGAATTCCAGGAAGTTAAGACGCAGCGGGTGTACAAAGGCACCAAGTGCGCACATGGCAATGTTAAGGGTATGGCCGATAATAACAAGCAGGATGAACGGCAGCCATAAAATGGCGTTGGAACCGTCTCCCAGAACCATCAGGCCCATGTCGTTGAAGGCCATACCAAGCATGCTGCCGGCAAGGCCCAGAGCATACAGGCGGAGGTAGCTGAGGACATCTCCCATAAGACCGGTAATCATATTGTAGGTATCCCAGAGGCCCATGCCGATATTGGCAAACTTGTTGCGCTTGGGGTCGTTGAACACAAAGATTCCCAGGGCGCTTACTACACCCAGGACAATCACTATCAATTTTGTGAGATTTGCATCCATAACGCCGGCCAGCGCAAAGGCTGCCACGGTGACGCCGCCAACAATCAGGAGCGTCCATCCCCAGGTTCCCAGCGAGGCAAAAAAGCCTTTTGTGCGGGTCTGATGGATGGTTTTGACCACCATGGCAAGGCATATGTGAAGTATACCCACAACCAGTGCCAACACCATTGTGGCATCGTTGCCGGCTATCTTGGCCGGGAGGAAAATGCCCTTTATAGGGGCAAAGACCTGCCACTGCGAGATGTCCATAGAGAAGAAGGTGTGGAAAAGGAAGCCAATCACCATAGTGGCCACTCCAAGGATTACCACAAGGGGAGCCATATCCTTGAAGGAATCAACTTTCTTCAGGAGAAGGCCCGCCGCTAACAGCACCAGTCCGTAGCCGCAGTCGCCCATACAGAAGGCGAAGAACAGCATGAAGAAGATGCTTATGAACGGCGTAGGATCAAATCCGTCGTAGCCGGGGCGGCCGTACATATCTGTAAGCGTCTCAAACTGCTTTACAAACCAGTTGTTCTTAAGGGAGATGGGAGGATTGTCCTCAACCTTTGCATTCTCCTTTATATAAAGGAATCCGGCCTGGTCCAGTTTGGCCGATATTTCCTCTTCACTTTCCGTAGGAGCGTATCCCACATATGTGAGGAGGGTATCTTCTGCTGCTGGAACCGCGGTGCAGCCTGCAAGGTATTTGTCAAGCTCAGAGTAGCACCGTGCCCTTTTTTCCTCAAGTTCAGGAATCCTGGCCTTGGCGCTTGCAACGCGCCTGAGGACGTGTGAATAGTGCTTCTCACGGTCCCTGAGATCCTTCTCAAGCTGCGCTGCGTTCTGTGTGGGGAGTGGAATCTCTCCGGGGAGAGTGTCATCTCCTGCCACTACAAACCAGGTGTGTGTCTTATCCGTATCAATTACGGAAAGAGGGTATTCATCGGCCCAATTGGGCATGAACTGCTTGGTGGGGAGAGAGTGGAAGTGGATGGGCACGCCGGCCTCTTCCAGTTTATGGAGGATTTCGGGGTTGAAATTGCCCCAGATCTTAAGCTGGTGAAGCTGCTTCCGGATGCCGTTTATTTCCACGGCGTCGTCGGTGTAGCGCATGAGCATGCCGCCGGCAAGGCGTTCTATGTCTCCGTCTATGTACTCCGGCTCGGTTCCTTCCGGAACTTCTGCTTTCTGAAGCCCCTTGATGAGGCCGTCCAGAAGCTCAATCTCTGCGACAAGCTCCCTGGAGTGGTCGTCCACGGGCTTAGAACTGCGGGAGATGTCCACAAGGCCCGTCTCCTGAAGGGTGTCCATCAGGGTATCCTGCATTCCGCTAAGGAGAATGAAGGAGTATTTGGTCATGGGTGCTATCATAGGGCCGAGGCCTCCTCTTCCTCAAGGGCGTGCCTGTTTTTAACTATCTTGGAAGATGCCTTGGAGAGGTTCTCCTCATCTTCCATATATCGCTTTATCTTACGGATGGCTTCCTGATAGCCGGGAATCTGGACTTTCTCATAAAGATTCACCTTCTGGGTGGTCTTCTTGCGGTTGTAGTCCAGGATGCGGGCCTTTTCAAGGTAAACCTCACTCTCAATGCCAAGGCGGCTGAGCTCCTGAAGGATCCTCACGCCGTCGGGGTACCATGCGGGCTTCACGAAGGCGTTGAAAGGCCTTATCTCGTAGTGGATCTCACCAAGGGCCGGGGTTTTTACTCCCGCCACTTTCTTGGTGTAGAGGTCCACGTCCGTTATGGCTATGAGACCTGGCTCAAATTCGTTCCAGAGGGCGGCAAGGTAGTCGTAGTCCTTCAGGGCCTTATCCAGGCTCTCCAAAAGGCGCGTACTTTCTTCCTTGGCCTTCCTTACCTCCAGCCTCAGGGCGCTCTCCTTGTTCTGAAGGGTAGGGAGAGCCCTCTGACGGACTTTCAGCTGCTTGCCCAGTTCCGTAAGCGACGTTTTGTTATATTGGAATTTAACTGCCATTATTTAACCCAATATTTGTCTATAAGGGCCTGTTTGATACCGGTTTCTGCGGGGGAGAAGTACTTTGCGAACAGCTTCCAGGCAGTGTCCAGCATTTCAGTGATGGTAATGTTTACGTCAATTGCAAGGAGCTCACGTGCATAATCCTTTGCGTATGCAAGGCAGCGGTGGTCGTAGTCGGAGAGGTCAAAGCCGTTCTCCAGCTTTGTCTTGGCGTTCTGGGCATCGGCATATAGACGCACGGAGGCGTTCATCACCTGGGAGTGGTCCTCCCTGGTTTTCTTGCCCTGCACCAGCTGTTTCAGACGGGAAAGGCTGCGGAAAGGAACGATGATTACCTTGCCAGTGTCGGAATCGGCCCTGAGGAAGAGCTGACCTTCCGTAATATAACCGGTGTTGTCCGGGATGGCGTGGGTGATGTCTCCGTCGTTGAGGGTGGTGACGGCAATGATGGTGATGGATCCGTCCGTGGGGAGCTGCACGGCTTTCTCGTAGATCTTTGCAAGGTCACTGTAGAGGGAGCCCGGCATGGAGTCCTTGGAGGGAATCTGGTCCATACGGTTGGACACGATGGAAAGGGCATCGGCATAAAGGGTCATGTCCGTGAGGAGCACCAGCACTTTCTCATTCTTGTCCACGGCAAAGTATTCTGCTGCGGTGAGGGCCATATCCGGCACCAGGAGGCGCTCCACAGGGGGATTCTCCGTGGTGTTGATGAAGCAGATGATCTTGTCAAGGGCGCCTGCCTCCTCAAAGCGATGGCGGAAGTAGAGGTAGTCGTCGTTGGTAAGACCCATTCCGCCCAGGATGATCTTGTCTACATCGGCGCGGATTGCTACGTCGGCCATGACCTGGTTGTAGGGTTGGTCGGGGTCTGCGAAGAACGGGATCTTCTGGCCGGAGACGAGGGTGTTGTTAAGGTCTATGCCGGCAATACCGGTGGGGATGAGCTGTGAAGGCTGACGGCGCTTGTAAGGGTTTACGGAAGGGCCGCCGATCTGGCGATCTTCGCCTTCAATCTCAGGGCCTCCGTCAAGGGGATGGCCGTAGGCGTCGAAGAATCGGCCGGCAAGCTGGTCACTCACCTTCAGGGTAGGGGGCTCTCCAAGGAAAGTCACCTCTGCGTTTGAAGGGATACCTTCCGTGCCGGAGAATACCTGCAGGGTGATGAGGTCTCCCTTGATGCGTACAACCTGAGCAAGACGGCCGCCCACAACGGCTAGTTCATCGTTGGAAACGCCTTTTGCACGTAATGAAACCGTGGCCTTTGTAATGCCTTCCAGTTTTGTATATACTTTTTGGTATGCTTTGTTCATAAGGCTATGCGATCATTTTCTTAACGGAGTCATTGTAGGCCTTGAACTGCTCACTCTCATAGGCGGAGTAGTTCATCTGGCGAAGCTCGTTGATGAGTGTCTTGAAGAACTCACGGCACTTCTCAAAGTCTTCGAAGTCATAGTCCTTTGCGCAGATTTCAAGGACAAGGTCCAGCATATAGCGCTGGCGTTCAATGGGGCAAAGGGCGTCGATGGCGTCAAAGGCGTCCTGCTGCAGGATGACAAAGTCCACAAGCTCACTCTTCCAGAAGTTAACGTGATAACTCATGGGAACTCCGTCGTCGCCAAGGATGTTGATCTGTTCAGAGGCTTCCTTTCCGCGGCGGATGAGGTTCTTTGCGGTGAGCACTTTATCCACCCATCCGGGCTCAACTGTCTCATCCAGATACTGGCGGATTTCAGGGTAATCCAGGTACTTGGAATAGGACTCCAGGGGGCCTACGGCGGGGTAACGCTTTTGGTCGGCGCGGTTCTGCTCCAGTGCATAGAAGCAGCGAGCGGCCTTCTTGGTGCTCTCCGTAACGGGCTCTTTGAGGTTACCGCCGGCAGGGGAGACAGTGCCGATAAACGTGACGGCTCCGGTCTGTCCGTTATTGAGGACCACCATACCTGCGCGGGCGTAGAAGTTTGAGATGATGGCCGACAGGTCCACGGGGAAGGCGTCGGCACCGGGGAGTTCCTCCATTCGGTTACTCATCTCACGGAGAGCCTGTGCCCAGCGGGAGGTGGAATCGGCAAGGAGGAGGCATTTGAGGCCCATGGCCCTGTAGTACTCGCAGATGGTCATGGCGGTGTAGACGGATGCCTCACGGGCTGCAACGGGCATGTTTGACGTGTTGCAGATGATGGTTGTACGCTCCATCAGGTGACGGCCGGTGTGGGGATCGATGAGCTCAGGGAATTCCGTGAAGATTTCCACAACCTCGTTGGCGCGCTCGCCGCAGGCTGCCATCACAATTACATCGGCATCACCCTGCTTTGCAATGGCGTGCTGAAGCACGGTTTTACCGCAGCCGAAGGGGCCCGGAATGAAGCCCGTACCGCCTTCTGCGATTGGGTTGAGGGTGTCTATCACGCGTACGCCCGTTTCCATGATCTTGTTGGGACGGGGCTTTTCCTTGTATCCCTTGATGGCTATCTTGACGGGCCACTTCTGCACCATCGTCACGTTCACATCCTCTCCCATGTCGTTGGTGAGGACGGCGATGACAGTGTCTACGGTGTAGGACCCGGCTTCCTTGACGGACTTGACCTTGTATTCTCCTTCAAAGGAGAAGGGAACCATGATCTTATGGGGCAGCCAGCCTTCTTTCACTGCTCCCAGCCAGTCTGCGGCAATCACTGTGTCTCCCTCCTTGGCGATGGGGGTGAAGTCCCAGGTTTTCTTGCGGTCCAGAGGGTCTGTGTATTCTCCTCTCTGCAGGAAAACATTCTCCATCGTGGCCAGGTTGTTCTGCAGGCCGTCATATACGCTGGACAGCAGGCCGGGCCCCAGCTGAACTTCCAGCATCCGGCCTTCGAATTCCACCTTGTCTCCTCCCTTGAGGCCGCGGGTGCTCTCGAACACCTGCACGGAAGCGCTGTCTCCGTTCACCTTGATGACCTCTGCCATCATCTTGACCCCACCGAGGTCTATGAAGCAGATTTCATTCTCCGCGACCGGGCCGGCT
>JAEEGK010022958.1_pt1 | contig 13052 bp, 10 predicted proteins | sample 8958771 | NCBI WGS metagenome assembly JAEEGK01 (sample SAMN16246547, study PRJNA631951) | gut metagenome | biome: gut microbiome; feature: rumen; material: SC-attached | host: Bos | place: Iran: Karaj | collected 2018-10 | reverse complement strand
GGATGGGACCGGAACCCAGGACGATGACGACCGGACGGCCGGAACGCTTCAGGCTCCGGGATTCGCAGGCCTTGTCCGTGCAGGAGTAGAAGTAGGGAGTTTCCGCGGCAAATTCCGCACCGCAGGTGTCGACCATTTTGTAGCTCATCTTCCAGCCGGGCACAGATTCTGCACCGGTAATGCGTTTGATGGCATTATCCGGATAGCCCATGCGCTTGAAGCACTCATAATCCCCGGGCTGCAGGCCTTTGCCCTGCGTCCGCTGTTCGAGTTCCGCCATGGCACGGAGACGGTACAGGAAGAACCGGTCGATTTTCGTGATCTCAAAGATCTCATCGACAGTCAGCCCCTGCTTCAGGGCTTCAAAGACCGTAAAGAGCCGATGGTCATCCTGGCGGGCAAGGCGGTCGCGGACCGGCTCATCCGTCAGCGGCGGGGCATTCAGCGTATCGAGGGAGATTTCTGCGCCGCGGACTGCCTTCATCAGGGCTTCCTCAAAGCGCTGGCCGATGGCCATGACCTCACCGGTGGCTTTCATCTGGGTTCCCAGGCGGCGGGAAGAACCGTAGAACTTATCAAAGGGCCACTTCGGGAACTTGACGACCACATAGTCCACGGTCGGTTCGAAGCAGGCACAGGTTTTTCCGGTGATATCATTGGTGATTTCATCCAGGGTATAACCCAGGGCGAGGCGGGTGGTGATCTTCGCGATCGGATAGCCGGTGGCCTTGCTGGCCAGGGCGGAGGAACGGCTGACGCGGGGATTGACTTCAATGACCGCGTACTCGAAGGAATCCGGATTCAGCGCGAACTGGCAGTTGCATCCGCCGACAATTCCGATGGCGCTGATGATATCCAGCGAGGCGGTGCGGAGCATCTGGTATTCCTTGTCCGAAAGGGTCAGCGCCGGGGCAACGACCACGCTGTCGCCGGTATGGATACCGACCGGGTCCACGTTTTCCATGGAACAGACGGCGATGACATTGCCCTGCGCGTCCCGCATGGTTTCGAACTCGATTTCCTTCCAGCCGGAGATGCATTTTTCCACCAGAATCTGTGTGATGGGAGACGCATCCAGGCCGGTTCGGGCGATCTGGCGCATTTCCGCTTCATTCGCAGCAATACCACCGCCGCTGCCGCCCAGCGTATAGGCGGGGCGCACAATGACCGGATAGCCGATGTCCGAGGCTGCCCTGAGGGCGTCTTCCAGCGTTTCCGCAATTTCAGAGGGGACACAGGGCTGGCCGGCGTTCAGCATGGTCTCCCGGAACTTTTCGCGGTCTTCAGCCCGCTCGATGGCCTCAATCGGTGAACCGAGCAGACGAACTCCGAATTCATCCAGCGTTCCGTTACGGCTCAGCTGCATGGCCAGGGTCAAGCCGGTCTGTCCGCCGAGACCGGCAATCAGCCCGTCCGGGCGTTCCTTTTCGATAACACGGCGGACCGTAGCAGCATTCAGCGGTTCCAGGTAGATTTCATCCGCCAGGTGCTGGTCCGTCATGATGGTGGCGGGGTTGGAGTTGACCAGGACCACATTGATGCCTTCCGCTTTCAGTACGCGGCAGGCCTGGGCACCGGCGTAGTCGAATTCAGCGGCCTGTCCGATGACAATCGGACCGGAACCGATCACCAGGACTTTTTTGATGGAACTGTCTTTAGGCATTTTTCATCATCCTTTCCACAAAACGATCGAACAGGACCGCGGTATCCCGGGGACCGGACGCGGCCTCGGGGTGGAACTGGACAGTGAAGCAGTTCAGGTCCGGGTAATCCATTCCTTCACAGCTGCCGTCATTGGCATTCCGGAAGGATTCCGTTCCGGTACCCTTCAGGGAACCCGCCACAACCGCATAGCCGTGATTCTGGGAGGTAATATAGGTCCGACCGGCTGCCAGGTCGCGGACCGGCTGGTTGCCGCCGCGGTGGCCGTATTTCAGCTTGACGGTATCGCCGCCGAGGGCGAGGGCAGCCAGCTGGTGGCCCAGGCAGATGCCGAAGACCGGCTTTTTCCCGATCAGCTTTTTCAGCTCGGCAATGCAGGCCGTGTTTTCCTTGGGATCCCCGGGACCGTTGGACAGCATGATTCCGTCCGCACCGGAGGCCAGAATGGTTTCCGCAGCGGTGTCCGACGGCCATACCGTGACGGAACAGCCCCGCTTCTGCAGGCTGCGGATGATATTGTGCTTTGCACCGTAATCAATCAGGGCGACCTTGCATTTTTCCTCCCCGTCAGCCGGGAAGTATTCCTTTATGTTGGAGGAAACGGAAGCCACGGCATTCCGGACGGAAAACGCGCGGATTTCACTGAGATCCGAAGGAATTTCATCACAGATCATGGCATTCATGACGCCTTCCTCCCGGGTGATCCGGACGATCTCCCGCGTATCCACACCGCACAGGCCGGGGATTCCTTTGGCCACCAGGTACTCATTCAGCGGATAGGCGGAACGGAAGTTGGAAGGCGTATCGCACAGGTCCCGGACAATATAGCCGAAAAGCGTGCTGTTTCCTTCAAAGTCTTCCTCGATGACACCGTAGTTTCCGATCAGCGGGAAGGTCTGGGTGACAATCTGGCCATAATAACTGGGATCAGTCAGCGTTTCCAGGTATCCTTCCATGCCGGTGGTGAACACCAGTTCACCGATCCGGTCCATATGCGCGCCGATGCGGCGGCCTTCAAAGACAGTGCCATTGGCCAGAACAAGATATGACATACAGCGTCCTCCGGTTTTTTATAAATTCTGCGGACTGCGCAGGGTATACCGGGATACGGGAGCCCAAGGGAACCGGGATTTATCCGCAGACTTCGCAGATCACCGCGGCAGCCTTGCGGAGGAGATCCTCCGGAATGTTCAGGGCGGGGAGAAGCCGGACCTTATTTTTGGCAGTCAGGCAGAGCACGCCGCGCTCCATACAGGCGGCGACCACTTCACCTGCCGGTTTGACGGTTTCCAGGCCGAGCATCAGGCCCAGGCCGGATACGGACTTAATCCCCGGACATGCTTCGAGCAGGCTCCGGAGCAGATCGGCCTTGCTGCGGACTTCCTGAAGGAAATCATCCGTCAGCCGGTTTACCACGGACAGCGCGGCCGCGGCGGCAACCGGGTTTCCGCCGAAGGTGGAACCGTGGTCGCCGTAGGAAAGGACATGCTGCACCTTTTCCGAGAGCAGGGCGGCGCCCATCGGCAGGCCGCCGGCCAGGCCCTTGGCGGTGGAAACCACATCCGGATGGAGCCCGTAATGCATATAGGCATACATCTGTCCGGAACGGCCGTTGCCGGTCTGGACTTCATCGACCATAAGGAGGATATCCTGCTCACGGACAAACCGGTCGAGTGCGGAAGCAAACTCCGGATCCAGCGGAATAACGCCGCCTTCGCCCTGCACGCATTCGACCAGCACGGCGGCGATCGTTCCGGTTTCGCACAGGGCGGCAAGGGCGTCCATGTCGCCGGCATCAATATGCACGAAGCCGGGCGTCAGGGGCTGGAAAAGCTCATGGTAGTGATCCTGCCCGGTGGCGGAAAGCGTGGTCAGGGTGCGGCCGTGGAAGCTGTTTTTCAGCGTTACGATGGTGGAGCAGGACGGTCCCTTATGCTCCGCTGCCCATTTCCGGGCCACCTTGATGGCACATTCATTGGCTTCCGCCCCGGAATTGCAGAAGAATACCTTTTTCATGCCGGTTTTCTCACACAGGGCTTTCGCCAGCAGCGCACATGGTTCGGTGTAATACAGGTTGGACATATGCTGCACCGTGTGGATCTGCTTTTCCACAGCCGCAATCCATTCCGGATCCGCAATCCCAAAGGAGGTGACGGCGATTCCGGAACCCATATCGATATACTCCCGGCCGCCGGCATCCCGGACAACAGATCCGCTGCCGGAGACGATCTCCAGCGGGAACCGCTTATAGGTATTGGCAACATATTCCCGGTCCAGATTCATAACGGACATATCACTCACGCTCTTTTCCTGTCGTATTGGGGAAAAACGCTGTTATTCCCAGCCTTCCTTGCGGTCATCGTATTTCGGCTCGGAACGGGAAAAACGCGTTCCGGCGCCTTCATCGGTCAGCAGCTCCATGAGGATGGAGTGGGGAACGCGGCCATCCATGATGACCACATTTTTCACCCCGCGCTTCAGCGCGGTGGCACAGCACTCCACCTTCGGGATCATACCGCCGGAGATGACTCCGCTCTCATACAGGGCGGGAAGGTCATCCTGGGAAATCTCCTGGATCAGGGTGGAGGGATCGTCCTTATTCTGCAGGACGCCGGCGATATCCGTCATCATGATCAGGTTTTCAGCGTTCAGGGCTCCGGCAATATACGCCGCAGCTGTATCGCCGTTGATATTGTAGGCATTGCCGGATTTGTCGCACCCCACGGTGGAAACGACAGGGATGTAGCCGTTGTCCAGCAGGTCCGTGACCGGATTGATATGTACCTTCTGGATTTCTCCGACAAAACCGAGGCGCTCATCCTTCACGGCGCACTGAAGAAGCCGCCCGTCCATTCCGGACAGACCGACTGCCTTGCCGCCCTTCATCTCCAGCAGGTTGACCAGCGTCTTGTTAATCTTGCCGGCGAGCACCATCTGGACGATATCCATGGTTTCCTTATCGGTGACGCGAAGACCGTTGACAAATTCCGGTTTCTTTCCCAGCCGGTCCATAAGGTCATTGATTTCAGGGCCGCCGCCGTGAACCAGCACAATACGGACGCCGATCAGCCAGAGGAGGACAATATCCTCCATTACCTGCTGCTTCAGTGTCTCATTGATCATGGCATTGCCGCCGTACTTGACGACAACCACCTTGCCGGTATATTTCCGGATATAGGGAAGGGCGGCGGTCAGAACCTCCGCACGTTCCATGTTGGTGAATTCATTCTGCATTGTTCTTCTCCTCAGCTCCGGTAGTCCCCGTTGATTTTCACATAGTCGTAAGTCAGGTCGCAGCCCCAGGCTACGGCGGATTCGCTGCCCATATGCATATCCGCCGTGAAGCGGACATCATGCCCGGACAGAATTTCCAGTGCTTTGTCCTCATCAAATTCCTGCACACGGCCGTTCAGGCAGAAGCAGACATTACCGGAATCCCCGAGAAGGTACAGATCCACCCGGTCCGGATTAAACGCGGGACCGGCATAACCCAGTGCACAGAGGATCCGGCCGCAGTTGGCATCCTTGCCGAAAATCATTGCCTTGACCAGGCTGGAGGAAACCACGGAGCGTGCCAGCGTCCGGGCGTTTTCCTTCGTGTCGGCGCCGGTAACCGTCATCTCGATGAGATGGGTTGCTCCCTCACCATCACCCGCCATGAGGACTGCCAGGTTCCGGCAAACGGTGAAGAGCGCGGATTTCAGAACGGCATAGCCCGGATCCTCAGCGGAAACAACCGGGCGGTTGCCGGCCAGGCCGCTGGCCAGGACCAGCAGGGTGTCATTGGTGCTTGTATCGCCATCCACGGAGATCATATTGAAGGTATCCTTTACGACCTCCCGCAGCGCCTGCTGCAGCAGAGCCTGGTCCACAGCACAGTCGGTAGTGAGGTAAGCAAGCATGGTGCACATATTCGGATGGATCATGCCGGAGCCTTTGCTCATTCCGCCAAGCGTGACGGTCACATCTTTTCCGTCATTCCCGGGCAGCGTGAACCGGACAGCCCGCTCCTTGTTGACGATGTCTGTGGTCATGATCGCCCGGCTTGCAGCGGTTCCTGCCTCCGCAGTATCTGCCAGGCCGGGAACCATCATATCCACACCGGCAGAAATCCGGTCAACCGGGATATTGGGACCGATGACACCGGTGGAGCCGATCAGGACCGAATCAGACGGGATGCCCAGCCTGTTTCCGGTGTATTCCGCGGTTTCCCGGCAGAGAGCCAGGCCGGTTTCACCGGTTGCCGCATTGGCGATTCCGGCATTGACCACCACAGCCTGTGCCTGCTTTTTCCGGAAAACGACATCCATATCCCACAGGACGGGAGCGGCCTTGACCTGGTTGGAGGTAAAGGTTCCGGCAACCGCGCACGGAACGCTGCAGGCAATCATGGCCATATCCGTCCTGCCCTGATACTTGATACCGGCCGCGCAGCTGGCGGCGCGGAAGCCTTTGGCAGCGGTTACACCGCCGGTGATTTCAGAAATCATTGTCCTTCTTCTCCTATAAAGCGTGTGATGTTCTGTTCATTGAGCACGAATTCATAATAGTTCACATCCGATTTGCGCGTCCACCCGATCTGTTTCCAGAAGGCGTTTCCGGCATCATTGGAAGCGAACGCGATGAGGGATACCTTGTTGATTCCCATCAGGCGCAGCTGATGCATGCAGTAACCGACCATGTGTGTGCCGATTCCGCGGCGGCGGTACTCCCGCGCAACGCAGACATGGTACAGTGCCCCCTGGCGTCCGTCCGATCCGCAGAGAATGGAACCGACAATCCGGCCGTCCATGCGGGCCACCACGCTGGTGGTGGGATTTCGGCGGATGAAACGCTGCACATCCTCGCGGGAGTCATCCAGCGCACGGATTCCGAAACCGCGGATTGTCATCCAGAGGGCACGGACATCATCATAATCGTCCTCTGTCATGGGCATAATACTGTATTTATCCATCCCTTACCTCACAAGGCCTTCCGCCTCATCCAGGCCGAGCGCCAGGTTCATGTTCTGGATTGCGGCACCGGAGGCTCCCTTGCCCAGATTGTCAAAACGGGAAACCAGCAGGATCCGGTCATCCCGGCCGAACACGGAGATCTCCATGTCATCCCGGCCCGCCATGGAACCGGCGGAAAGGAAACCGGATTCATCCGGCGCATCGCGGAAAGAGACCAGACCGGTGCGGTAATAATCCCGGTAGATTTCACGGATCTGTTCTATGGAGGCACCGGTTTCTGCCGGGGTCAGAGGAATGGTCACTTCCATACCGGCGTAATAGGGTGCGACAATCGGACAGAAGACGGGCGGATACTGCAGACCGCATACCGCAGCCATTTCCGGCAGGTGTTTATGGGTCTGGGATAACCCGTACTGGCGGGGGGCATCGAGGAGAGGATCCCGCCCGGCTGCTGTGTAATCAGCTATCATTTTTTTGCCGCCGCCGGAATAACCGGTGATCGAGAAGCAGGAAAGGCGGACGCCGGATTCCAGAATGCCGGCGGCAACCAGCGGCGCTGCCAGGGCAATAAAACCGCTGGCATGGCAGCCGGGGTTGGCGATGCGCTTTGACACGGCAATTTGATTCCTCTGTCCGGCCAGTTCGGGGAACCCGTAAGTCCACCCGACCGCAGTCCGATGGGCCGTAGAGGTATCAATAACAACGGTCGAGGGAGAGGTGACCAGGGAGACGGATTCCACAGCAGCGGTATCCGGCAGGCAGAGGAACGCAATATCCGCCGCGTTGAGCGCGTCAGCGCGGGCGGCAGGGTCTTTTCGGAGCTCTTCCGGAAGTGTAATCAGCGAAAGATCCGGCCGGACGGAGAGACGCTCCCGGATCCGCAGGCCGGTGGTACCGGCGCTGCCATCAATAAAAACCTTTGTCATGCGCAAATCCTTTCCGGTAAAAAACTGATTCGGAATAAGACCAATCCCGCCGCGAAATACGGGGCGGGATTGGTCCGCAGGGACGATTACTTTTTCGCGTTAGCCGCGTCCACAAGGGCCTGCACCTTGGTGGGAAGGCCAAAGAGGGTGATGAAGCCCGCGGAGTCCTTCTGGTTGTAATCGCTGGCGCCGAAGGTGGCGATGTCCTCGGAGTAGAGGGAATAATCACTCCAGACGCCGGCTTTGATGATGTTGCCTTTATACAGCTTGAGCTTTACCTTGCCGGTGACATGCTCCTGTGTCTTGTCGACGAAAGCGGAAAGCGCTTCACGGAGCGGGGAGAACCACAGGCCATTGTAAACCAGCTCGGCGAAGGTGATGGAGAGCTTCTGCTTCTCGTGCATGGTCAGCTTGTCCAGACAGACAGACTCAAGGGCTTCATGAGCCTTGTAGAGAATGGTTCCGCCGGGGGTCTCATAAACACCGCGGCACTTCATACCGACCAGCCGGTTCTCCACGATATCGATGAGACCGATGCCGTTCTTTCCGCCGAGGTCATTGAGCTTCAGGATAATGTCCTTTGCCGACATCTTTTCGCCGTCAATCGCGACCGGAACACCTTTTTCGAAATCCAGCGTCACATAGGTCGGAACATCAGGCGCATCGATCGGGGAGACACCCATTTCCAGGAACCCGGGCTTCTCATACAGCGGCTCGTTGCCGGTATCTTCGAGATCCAGGCCTTCGTGGCTGAGGTGCCAGAGGTTCTTATCCTTGGAGTAATTCGTTTCCCGCGTGATCTTCAGCGGGATGTTGTGGGCTTCGGCATAATCGATTTCCTCGTCCCGGGACTGGATATCCCATTCCCGCCAGGGCGCGATAATCGGCATATCCGGTGCGAAGTGCTTGACAGCCAGCTCGAAACGGACCTGATCGTTGCCCTTGCCGGTGCAGCCATGGCAGATGGCGTCCGCGCCTTCCTTCAGCGCGATTTCCACCAGACCCTTCGCAATGCAGGGACGCGCATGGCTGGTGCCGAGGAGATAATCCTCATACACGGCACCGGCTTTCATCGTGGGAATGATATAATCATCCACGTATTCATCCTTCAGATCCAGTACGTACAGCTTGGACGCGCCGGTTTTCAGGGCTTTTTCCTCCAGACCGTCCAGCTCGGTGCCCTGTCCCACATCACCGGAAACAGCAATGATCTCCGGATTGTTGTAATTCTCCTTCAGCCAGGGAATGATAATGGACGTATCCAGACCGCCCGAATAGGCGAGAACAACCTTCCTGATATCCGCCTTATTCATGAAAACCCCTCCTTCATGCATGTTTATGCACGGAAATATACACCCGGGCGGAGGGATTGTCAATATGTTTTTCAAATAAACAATTAGAAAACAATCGAAAATGCGCAATATTCAGAAAGAATGCATATTATGGGAAATATGATGCATATATTGTATATTCCGCGTATGCTTCCGGACACCGCGGCAGTTGCGGATTTCCATAAAAAAAGGTATGATATAATTGAAGTTGTATGCAGATACGGGAGGAGGGGAACCGGATGCTTGAATTCTGTATGCTGGGTACGGGCGGCACGCTTCCGATTCCCGACCGGGCGCTTTCATCTGTCTATCTGCGGGTGAACGGGCGCGGGCTCCTGATTGACTGCGGCGAGGGAACCCAGGTGGGCATCCGCCGGCTGGGCTGGGGTTTCCGGTGTATGGACGGACTCCTGCTGACCCATTACCACGGAGATCACTGCACCGGGCTGGCCGGCTTGCTGCTGAGCCTTGAAAAGGCCGGACGGGACGAAACGTTCCATATCTGGGGTCCAAAGGGGCTGAAACGCGTGGTCGAGGGACTGTGTGTAATCGTTCCCCCGCTGAGCTATCCGGTGATGCTGCATGAAATTCCCGCCACCGGCGGCGAAATGGATGCAATCGGACTGAAGATCCGGGCGTTTCCGGTTGATCATGGCGGCATTCCGTGCTTCGGTTTCCGGATTCACCTTCCGAGACGCGCCGAGTTTGATCCGGAAAGGGCGAAAGCCCTGGGCATTCCCATGCAGGAGTGGAAACACCTCCAGGAGGGAGAAACTGTGTGCGCGGGCGGAGGGACCTATACGCTGCAGGACGTTGCAGGCAAGGAACGAAAAGGAATCACACTGGTGTTTTCCACGGATACAAGGCCCTGTGAAACACTGGGGAAATATACACGGAATGCGGACCTGCTGATCCTGGAAGGCATGTACGGAACGGAAGACAAGCGCCCGCAGGCGCTTAAAAACCACCATATGCTTTTTTCGGAAGCGGCGGAGATCGCACGGGAGGCCGCACCTTCCGCCTTGCTGCTGACGCATTTCAGTACGAGTATTGAAGACCCGGAAGCATACCTGGAAGAAACCCGGGAGATTTTTGCCCGGACATGGACCGCACGAGACGGCGAGATCGTTACAATGCGCTATCCTAAAGATGAGGAACCGGCATGGATCAGTTTGTTTTAAAAGCACCCTATTCCGCATCCGGAGACCAGCCGCAGGCGATTGAAGCCCTTGCGGCGGGAATCCGGGCCGGCATGAAAAACCAGATTCTGCTGGGCGTAACCGGCAGCGGAAAAACATTTACCATGGCTTCCGTAATCGAGAAGGTACAGAAGCCCACGCTGGTAATCGCACACAACAAAACACTGGCAGCACAGCTTTGCAGCGAGCTGCGGGCTTTCTTCCCGGACAGCCGGGTGGAATACTTTGTTTCCTATTATGATTATTACCAGCCGGAGGCATATATTGCCTCATCGGACACCTATATCGAAAAGGATGCGTCCATCAACGATGAAATCGACCGGCTGCGCCACTCCGCAACCGCCGCGCTGCGGGAGCGGAAGGATGTGATTATCGTCGCATCCGTGAGCTGCATCTACTCCATGGGCGATCCGAGCGAATATGAAGGACAGATGATTTCCCTCCGGCCCGGGATGGAATACAGCCGGCAGAAACTGATCCGGGACCTGGTGGATATCCAGTATGACCGGAACGATACTGAATTTGACCGGGGGACATTCCGCGTCCGCGGGGATGTCATCGAGATTATTCCGGCCGGTGAACATGAAAAGGCAATCCGCGTGGAACTGTTCGGGGACGAAATTGAGCGTATTTCCCAGATCGAAGCGGTGAGCGGCCATGTGCTCGCCACGCTGGAACATGCCGCCCTGTTTCCGGCTACGCACTATGCCACTGATCCGGCCCATATGGAAGAGCATATCGGCGATATCGAGAAGGACCTTGCCGAACGGATTGCCGAATTCGAACAGAAGGGAATGCTGCTGGAAGCGCAGCGCATTGCCCAGCGGACCCGTTATGACATCGAGATGATGCGGGAGATCGGATACTGCCAGGGAATTGAGAACTATTCCCGGTATTTTGACGGCCGGAAGCCCGGTGACGCGCCATATACTCTGCTGGATTACTTTACGGGTGATTTCCTGGTCATGATTGACGAGAGCCATGTGACGGTTCCCCAGATCCGGGCCATGTACAACGGCGACCGCGCACGGAAGGAAACCCTGGTTTCCTATGGATTCCGGCTGCCATCCGCGTTTGACAACCGCCCGCTGCTGTTTTCGGAATTTGAGAGCCGCATCGGCCAGACCATTTTTGTTTCGGCGACACCCGGGCCGTATGAGCGGGAAAGGGCCGACCAGATTGTGGAACAGATTATCCGGCCCACCGGTCTGCTGGATCCCCAGGTGATCCTCCGGAAAGCGACCGGCCAGGTGGATGACCTGGTGGGTGAAATCCGGAAGGTCACACAGAACGGGGAACGGGTGCTGGTGACCACCCTGACAAAACGGATGGCGGAAAGCCTGACGGATTACCTGAAGGAGCTGGATATCAAGGTACGCTATCTCCACAGCGATATCCAGACCATTGAACGAATGGAGCTGATCCGGGACCTCCGCCTCGGTGAATTCGATGTTCTGGTCGGCATCAACCTGCTGCGTGAAGGACTGGACCTTCCCGAAGTCGCACTGGTGGCGATCCTGGATGCCGACAAGGAAGGATTCCTCCGCAGTGAGACATCGCTTGTACAGACAATCGGACGGGCGGCCCGGAATGTGGACGGAAGGGTGATCCTGTACGGCGATTCCCTGACGGAAAGCATGGCGAAGGCCATGTCCGAAACCAACCGCCGCAGGGCACTGCAGCAGGCATACAACGAAGCGCACGGAATCACACCGGAAACAGTACGGAACGCAATCCGGTCTGTGCTGGAAATCACCCGGAAGGTTGAGGAAACTTCTTCCGCGGTGCTGAATGATGATGAGCGTGAAGCCCTGATGCGGCAGATTGAAGAGGAAATGATCAGCGCGGCGAAGGAGCTCGAATTTGAACGGGCAGCCCGGCTGCGCGACCGGCTGCTGGCCCTGCGCGGAGACGCACCGATGAAGGATGATCAGCAGCAGAAACGACACAGGAGAAGGGAGCGGACACGCAAAAGTGAACACTGAAACCCGTTCCGGCAAGAGGCTGCGGATATTCTGGCTTCCGGTACTGACGGCTGTTCCGATTATCGCGGGCGCACTGTTCCTGGCACTCCGGTATGGACCTGCCATCCGGAAACTGCTGGGTATCCTGATCAAAATGGTGGTGAAGGCATGAGCGCGAAAAAGGAAAACCCGTGTATACCCGCGCGGATTACCGCATGGGTGTGCGCCGTGCTGCTGACTGCGGTTCTGGCATGCACGCTGCTGGGCATAACAGCAGTGCGGATGCTGACATCCGAAGAAAGCCACATCCGGATTTCCACAGACCGGAAAGTGATAGCCGGACAGATGGAAAAGATTGCCGGCGCCGTCCGGGAACTGGCGGAGGAATACGGTTTTTCCGCAGAACCGGTTATCCATGCCGTTCCGCAGGAGGAAATCTCAGAACTGAATATACAGATGGCCAGGTGGTGGACCCGGATCGCAACGGAGGGGATCATGGAAAATGTACCATCCTGGTCCGCAGATTCCCTGATTCCGGTAATCATGGAAACAATGACCCCGGAAAAAGCCTCTGATGATCCGTTTGAAAAGGCATCGGAAGCGGCCGGAGAGATCGGGAAAACGGTACAGGTGGCCGCGATGCCGGTCCGGACTTCGGTGATTGCCTTCGGTGTGCGGTACCTGAACCGCCGGGTTGACCTGCCCGGCGCTGTCCGCACTGCATCCCGGTTTCCCGCGCTCGGAGGGGCTGCCTGCCTGCTGCTGGCCGGAATGATTGCCCTGCTGACTGCCCGGAAGGTCCGTACTTCACTTAAGTATTACGGCGCCGCGTTCGGCGGTGCCGGGATTGCGGCTGCCTTCTGCATGATTCTGGCAGGAACAGCGGGAATCCAGGAAATGATCAGCCGTGTATCCGAGGGGATGAGCCGCCAGACCGGCCTGGCGATCCGGGGAATGGTGCTGGAAGGCGGCCTGTACATCCTGATCCTGCTGGCCGCCGGAGCAGCGTGCCTGA
>JAEEGK010022957.1_pt1 | contig 13052 bp, 10 predicted proteins | sample 8958771 | NCBI WGS metagenome assembly JAEEGK01 (sample SAMN16246547, study PRJNA631951) | gut metagenome | biome: gut microbiome; feature: rumen; material: SC-attached | host: Bos | place: Iran: Karaj | collected 2018-10 | reverse complement strand
AAAAAAATGCGTATATTTGCACCATGATTTTTTGAATAAAAAATCATAAATTATTGATATTGAAAAATAAATAATAATCAAGAGATATGAAAAGAATAGGAAAAATCATTGTTATATTGTTGTTAGCAATAAGCAGTTGTTATTCACAGAGTTTTTATCAGTTGACCCAACAGGGAGACACTTTGTTTTACAGTGTGGATACAGCCGTTTCCACCATAGCGAGACCTGTGGTTGACATCGTGCGGTTTTCACCGGTGAATACGGAAGTGGATTTGTATATCGACAATACGGTAACAGATTCGGGCATTACCTATCAAGTGCAGGTGGGGAAATTGGCGTTTTGGCGAGACACAACATTAAGAAGTGTAATTATGGCGGATAGTGTGCAAATCAAGTCAAGAGCATTTCAGGAATGTAAAAATTTATCACATATTCAATTTCCGCGTTTGTTAACAACAATTGAAGAATATGTTTGCTGTTCAACTAATTTAGATAGTGTTGTCATTCCCGATAGTGTTAAGAGAATAGAAGAATCTGCTTTTTGTGATTGTTATATGCTGAAATATGCCAAACTGCCGGAAGGCTTGCAAGTCATAGAGGGTGGAGCATTTTATCATACAGCGATAGAATATATAGACTTTCCTGCCAGTTTGACGGATATAGAAAGTGGAGCATTTGCATTTGTTCCATTAAGAAGAATCACTTTTCCGGATAATAATCAGATAAAAGATATATTTGGTGCATTTGAGGAAATTAATACCTTAGAATATGTTGATTTATCAAATACTCCCATCACTGTTTGGGATGCTTGTTTTTGGTTTTGTACCATAGACACATTTCTACTGCCGGATAGTTTGAAAAGAGTAGATAGAATTAACGACCTAAGAATAAACTATTTAAGTCCCTTTCCTCCGACATTGGAACGCATTAGTGTAACTACCATTTCAACCAAGGTAATGGATTTGTCCAAGACGACATTGGAGAATTTGTCTATAGATGGTCAAACACCCATTTATAAATTACCCGTTACCTTACAATATGCAAGTATATATTCAGATTGGAAGTATTTGTTTTTGAAAGCCGATACCATGAAAGAAATAAGATGGAATACTTTCTATTATGTTGCATCATGGGGGGGCGGAAATAGGGACCGTCCAATAATCCTAAGGTCAAAAGTTCCGCCGACTTTGGCAGAGTTTGCCAATATAGATACTTGTTATGCACCCTTGTATGTACCTTGTGAGAGTGTGGAAGCCTATAAGCGAGCACCGGGGTGGCGGTGGTTTGCGGACATACGCGGTGCCTATATTTATCCCACGGAAATAGTGGTGGATTCCATCTGTCCGCAAGATGCGAGAGAGTGGTATGGAGTAGAAGTGAACGACACCGACAGGTTTTATGTGCATGTGGTGGAAGAGGGGGAATGCGATTCGGTGTATGTGTATGAATTTCATTTTTTGACAGGGAAGCCTGTAGCCCATCTCACACTTAGAGAAGATAGCAACAAAAATGTTCTCACCTGGCAGGGGGACGGCATATATTATAATGTATATAGGAATAAAGTGTTTATAGGGAGTGTAACGGACACTATATTTGAAGATTATGCCCCATTGTCGGGAGTGAATTGTTATAGCATACAGCCGGCATGGGAATATTGTGACGGAGATACGACCGAGGAAGTCTGCACGGGTTTGTCAGTTCCTTCTGTCAATAATAATCCAATGCTAAAAGTATATCCCAATCCGGTTCAAACCGGCATATTGATGATAGAGAATAGCGACATATATATCGGAGAGCAGTTGCAAGTGATAGATGTGATGGGGAGAGTGGTCCACACACACACATTGACAGCCACCCAAAATCAAGTGGATGTGTCCGCTTTGGTCAAAGGTATCTATTTTGTGAAAGTCAAGGGAAATACAAGCAAGGTGGTAGTAATGTAGTGGGTTCTTTGATAAAAGTGAGGAAAATATCGGTGCATGCCGATATTTTTTGTGTTATGTCAGACAGATTCTGCCTTTTTGAAGTGTGAATCTAAATGTGGAGCCTTCTCCAAGTTTGCTATCTACTTGCAAAATTTGTTTATGTGCATCAATAACGTGTTTTACAATAGCCAAACCTAGTCCTGAACCGCCTGTTTTTCTGGATCTGTCTTTGTCAACTCTGAAAAATCTTTCAAAAATTCTGGGTAAGTATTGTTCATCAATGCCTATTCCATTGTCTTGAACTTCAATCATGTATGTATTTTTATCATAGTCAATAAACGATATTTTTACCTTTCCGTTGGTTTTATCGTTGTATTTAATGGCATTATCAATGAGGTTTACAAGCACCTTTTGAATGTTTTCTCTGTCAGCATTGACAATATATTGTTTTGATTCATCAGCGTTTATAGCTATTTTTACTCCCATTTTTGTGGCTTTGATATCCAAAATTTCTATTACTTCTTCCACTAAAGTGAGTAAATTGAAATTTTCTGTTTTTAGTTGGTCTCGTTTATATTCCAGTTTGGAAATTTCGTCCAAGTCACTGACAATGCTAATCATTCTATCCACATTGGAGGCACTGCGTTCTAAATATGTCATGTTGATATTATCATCTTGTATGCCGCCATCAAGCAGTGTGAGTATGTAGCCTTGTAATGCGGTTAGCGGTGTTTTCAGTTCATGTGCCACATTGCCAAGAAACTCCTTTCGAAATAATTCCATTTTTTTCAATTGGTTGATTTCGTTTTCTTTAGCGGCTAATTGAATGGTATCTTCCTTTTTTTCCGATTTTGTGTCGGTTGGATTATTTCTTGTAAACAGAGTTTTTTGTTGAAAGTGTTGCAAAACATACAAAAGAATCATTTCCAATAAACATCCTATTGCAATTGAGCATATAATCGCAATAGGAGTATTGAAAAATTGATGAAAAAAGAGATACAAGATACATATTATCACATTGACAATCAGCAATGTGATGATTATAGAACAAGTATAATATATTTTTTCTTTTTTCAAATGTTTAAGATCTTAGTTTTGCGTTTAATTCACGTTCATAGGCAAGGACTAACTTATCCATAATTTTTGTAATTTCATTGTTAGTCAATGTTTTATCAGGATCGCACAAAATATATCTGATAGCATACGATTTTTTGCCCGGTTCTAAATTTTTGCCTTGGTAAACGTCAAACAAATTGATGGATTTCAAATAGCGTTTTTCGGTTTTGTAGCTCAAATCTTCAATTTGTTTGTAGGTGATGTTTTTATCTATTAGCAATGCTAAATCTCGTTCTACTTCAGGGAAACGATTTAAATCTTTGAAGATAGTTTTTTCTCCATGTTGAAGTTTCTTAATAAGCTCGCAATTCACTTCAGCATAGAAAACTTTTTGCTTGATATCGAAATTGGCTAAAATGTCTTCTTTCACCTCTCCAATCATGGCAAATAATTCATTGTCAATAGAGTATGTGATGGCATTGTTAAGGTACTGCGATTCCACATCATCGTTGAGTTTTAATTTGCTAAGTTTGACGTGAATTTTTTCTAAAGCATTGGTTAGCATGTTTTTCAGATAGAAAAAATCTACTTCGGTTTGTTTTTCTTGCCAGGATTCATGTTGGCGTTTGCCACTTACCCATAAACCTAAATGGTGTTTTTCCAAGAATCGTTTGGTAACTTCGTCATCTGCGTTTGCATTCAAATTTTTGTGATAAGTGAATCCGAATTCATATAATTTAATGTTTTCATTGCCGTGGTTGATATTGTGGATAATATCTTCCAAACCCCCTATCAGCAGAGTTTGTCGCATGTTTTGCAAATCACGACTCAATGGGTTGACCAAAGAAATGGTTTCTTCTTGGTTGATAAATGAAAATTTTTCAGCGTATTCGGCTTTGGTGAGTGAATTGTTGATGGCTTCGCTGAAACCATTGTTAGTCAAATAATCTGAAATTTTTTCAATATCGTTTACCAAAGAATTTTTTTCGTGGAATGCTAATGTATAGTTGATTTGGTTTGGAATTTCCACATTGTTGTAACCATAAATTCTTAAAAATTCTTCAATCAAGTCAGCTTCTCGGGTTACATCTACTTTGTTGGTAGGAATGACAAAAGTTGCTTTTTCGTCATCTTGTTGAATTGCTTCAATTTCAATGGCTTTCAGAATGTTGATAATGGTATTTTTGTCAATTTGTTTGCCGACAAGTTGGCACAAGCGGCTATATTTTAATTCAATTTGGCATGGTTGAACAGGATGAGGATAAACATCTTGTATTTCTGAAATTTCTCCACCTGCCAATTCTTGTATCATTAGAGCGGCTCGTTTGGCTGCTTCCATGGTAATTTGAGGGTCGCAACCTCTTTCATATCTAAAAGAAGCATCGGTTTTTAAACCATGGCGTTTAGATGTTTTGCGAATGCTGACAGGATTGAAATAGGCACTTTCTATAAATACATTAGTACTTTGCTCGTTGATGCCGGAATTTTTCCCTCCAAAAACACCGGCCATGCACATAGGCTCTTCTATGTTGCATATCATTAAATCTTTGTCACTCAATTTGCGTTCTACTCCGTCTAAGGTAACAAACGGGTGACCATTTTCCACAGTTTTGACAATCACTTGATTGCCTTTAATTTTATCGGCATCAAATGTATGAAGAGGTTGTCCCATTTCAAAAAGTACAAATTGGCTAACATCCACTACATTGTTGACAGGGCGAATGTCAATAGATTTTAATTTGTTTTTCAGCCATTCCGGCGATTCTGCCACTTTGATATTTTTTACACAGATACTTGAATAACGTGGACACAAAGTGTCGTCTTCCACTTTTACAGAAATGTTTGGTTTAAAAGTTCCGTGAAATTTGGATGTATCCGGATAAAGCAATTTTTTATTGTCATGATATTTGATATTGTAAAGGGCTATCAAATCTCTTGCAACACCTATGTGTGAAGTGGCGTCTGAGCGGTTGGGAGTAAGTCCGATTTCAAAAATGGTGTCGTTTTCTATATTGAAATAGTCTTTTGCCAATGTGCCGGGACGAGGTTGGTCGTTTAGAACAATGATGCCGTCATGCGAATGTCCTAAACCAATCTCATCTTCTGCACAAAGCATTCCTTCGGATTCTACGCCACGAATTTTAGATTTTTTTATTTTAAAAGGTTCTCCTTCCAAAGGATAAAGGGTAGTGCCGATGGTAGCCACCACAACATATTGATTGACATTTACATTAGGAGCTCCGCAAACAATATTCAACGGAGTGGTTTGTCCTATATCTACAGTAGTGATGTGTAAATGGTCTGAATCTTGGTGTTTTTCACAAGTGAGCACTTTGCCAATGACAATTCCTTCTAAACCACCTTTGATTGATTGGAATGGTTCGGTCATTTCTACTTCTAGTCCACAACTTGTAAGCATTTGTGCTACTTCGTCTGCAGGTAAATTTATATCTGCATATTTCTTTAACCAATTGTATGAAATCTTCATTTTATTTTTATTTTATCTACGTCTGTTTCTTTTATAATATTTCTTGTATCTAGTTGTACTTGATGTGGTATTCACTGGATTTTTGCCATTTTTTAATTGTTGTTTTATGTATTTGTAGTTAGGAGATTTTTTCTCCAAAGGCAAATTATCTTCGGTTGATCGAGCGGAAAAACGCATATCAAAATAATAGTTGACACCTACTTGGAGAAAGGCAAATCCTTCCATTTTTTTGCGGTCACTCACCTGACCATCAAATTCATCGTCAAAAACACAACGATAGATGGTGGCAAAATTGAATTTCCAATTTTTAGCAAATTGATAGCCGAAGCCAATGCCAAAAGGAAGTGAGAAAATACGTTTAAAACTCATATTTTCCTTGTGAAAATTGCTTGGAACACAATAAAGTTCACGGTCGGTTTCCATGTCGGTGAGTTTAGAACGATAGGAAAGCACTCCCGCCCCAATGATAAGATTAAAATCCCAATATTCAATGTCTCTTACACGCGGAAAACATCCAAATAAATCAATAGTGTTCAAAAGCGAGAATTCGTGAATGTGATATACATCGCTACGATAACCTAATGAATTATTTCTTGCCTGCAAATTGCAATACATTGCATTGAGACGAACGAACCAAAAACTAGCAATTTCTTTGCCAAAATTCATCGAAACGGCCAAACGTCTGTCTTTGTAAAAGTCAACGGTTAACGGATTAGCAAAAATAGGATTGTTTTGTGGAGAAACATCACCAAATTGTCGGTCGATGCCGATATTGATGCCTATATTCCATCGATTGGCTCCGCTATAGAATTGGGCTTTTGTAGGTACAACAATGACTAACAAAATTATTGTCAACAATTTTGTCAGTAAATGTTTATGCACGCCGAAAACAATGGTCTGTTTCAATCTTTTTTGTGATTAGTTTTTTTATGAGGATAAAGATAAGTGCTTGCACTTTCAATTCCTTGTAAATCATATTTTTGTGTCTGTTGTTGCAAGTTGATTAAATATTTCCCTTTTTCAGGAAAAGTTCTGTCGGTAAATACATTCATACGAACGCTCCATACATCTCCATGGGGTGTGCCTAAATGATTGCCTTCTAAATCACGGATGGAAACTTGTTTGATAAATCCGCTTTCTTGTCCGTTGGGATAAATAACCAATACCTGCACAGGTATCAAATACAAATCTTTGTCAATATTGTCCCATACTTCCAAACTGATATCCAAGTCGTAGGCAGTTTTTGTATTGGTGATTTCTATGGTGTCTTCTTTGGCGATAAAATGGTTCCATGTATCACCTGCAAACAAAGTAGTGTTACTTATTTCTGATTGACATGAATATAGCGTAATTATAGCCACAAATCCTATCAATAATTGTTTGAAAGTCATCATTTGTCTATGTTAAATTATAAAATTTACCCAAACTGCAAAGATATAATTTTTTCCGCAAAAAAGACGTTGGTATGAAAAAATGATGTACTTTTGCTAATTATTTTTAGAAGATGCGACAATTATTGATAGCAATTCCGGCCATGGACGAAATGAATTTTTTGCCCCAAACACTCAATTCCTTGTTGAGTGAGCATGTTTCATCTTCATTAAAAGTGTATATTTGTGTAAATCAACCCGATATATGGTGGAACGAAGCAGATAAACAAGAAATTGTTTCCGCCAATATGGATACAATTCGTTATATTGAAAACCTGCACGATGATAGGGTTATTCTATTGGATTATGCTTCAAAAGGGAAGGGTTGGAAAGAGAAAAAAAACGGAGTGGGGATTGCTCGCAAAACGTTGATGGATAGTATTTTGAAAAATGCCGACAATGATGATATTTTCCTCAGCATGGATGCGGATACTATCGTAGAAGAAGGGTATCTCTCGGCAGTGGAAAATCTGTTTGACCATCAAGAAATAAAAGTGCTGAGTGTGCCTTATTATCATCCTTTGGTTCAAAATGAAGCACAAAATCGTTCCATGTTGCGATACGAAATTTATTTACGGAATTATTTAATCCATTTAATAAAAATTTGCAGTCCGTATAGTTTTACCGCACTTGGCTCTGCTATTGCTTGTAGAATAAGTGCATGCAAATTGGCAGGAGGCTTTGACAGTCGTCAGTCCGGTGAAGACTTCTATTTTTTGCAAAGGTTGGCGAAAAGTACTAATATTAATCTTTATTTAGATAAAAAAGTTTTTCCTGCCAACCGTTTGTCCGATAGAGTTCCGTATGGCACAGGAAAGGCTATAGAAAATGGTGTCAACGGACAATTAGACAAGTATCTTGTTTTTTCGCCACAAGTGTTTGAAAAAGTTAGGGAAACATATATGTTTATAGACGATTTATATCAGCAAGATATAGATACTGAAATGATTACATTTATGAAACATCATTTTTGCGATGAAAATTTCTTACAGCCATTGCGAAACAACAGTACATCTAAAAGTCAATTTCGCAAAGCTTTTCATCAAAAAATAGATGCTTTACGAATATTCCAATTTTTGCGTGCAGAACAGGCAAAAATGGCAACTACCGATGAAGAGAATCTAAAAACAACCATTGAAACCTATTTTCCCGATGTAGGTGAGAAATCGTTGTTGGCAAATCTTTCATTTCAACATTCATCGATAGCAACCCTCAATAAGATAAGAAATTTTATGTTCCAAAAAGAGCAACAATTAAGATATAATTTTGATAAAAATAGACAAAATGGTAGCATTTGAAAAATATCATTTAGACAATGGGTTGACAGTAATTTTGCAACAAGATACAACTACCCCTATGGTAGCCACCAATGTTTGTTACAATGTTGGTTCAAAAGATGAGAATCCGGAGCGGACAGGTTTTGCCCATTTGTTTGAACATTTAATGTTTGGCGGCTCAAAAAATATTGCTAATTTTCATAAAGAAGTAGAACTGGCAAGCGGGAGTGAAAATGGTTTTACATCGATAGATGTTACCGATTATTATATCACTTTGCCTAAACAAAACTTAGAAGTGGCTTTTTGGTTGGAATCGGATAGAATGAATGAGTTGGTATTTTCTCCTGAAAGTTTGGAAATACAGCGGCATGTGGTGATAGAAGAGTACAAACAATCTTATCTCAATCAACCCTATGGAGATGCCATGCTGTTGCACATGCCTTTGTGTTACCAAAAACATCCTTATTTGTGGATGCCTATCGGCAAAACTCCTCAACATGTTGAAGAGGCTACCATGGAAGAGGTAAAAGCATTTTTCTATACTTTCTATCGTCCCAACAATGCTGTGCTGACAGTGAGCGGAAATATCCAGATAGAAGCATGTAAAGATATGATACACAAATGGTTTTCTCCTATTCTACAAGGAAAACCTTATATAAGAAATTTAGCACAAGAGCCCTTGCAAACAGAGCCGCGATACTTAGATATAACAAGAGATGTTCCTAGCGATAGGTTGCAAAAAGCATACAAAATGGGCAAGCGTACCGATAGTGAATATGTGCCTGCTTGTATGCTTGTTGACATTTTGTCCAATGGCAAATCTTCTCGCTTGATAAAGAAATTAAAATATGAAAATCCTATATTTTCCTCCATCAATGCCTATTTATTGGGTAGTTTTGATGATGGTTTATTATTTATTATAGGCTATACTTATCCGAATATTGCTATAGAAGATGCCGACAAACTGGCGCAAGAGCAGTTGCAATTGTTGTGTGAAGACGGCATCAGTGATTATGAGTTGCAAAAAGTGAAAAACAAAGCCAAAACCGAGTTTGATTACGATATGTTGGATGTACAAAGCAAAGCTATGAATTTATCTATCAACGAGGTGATGTCTGCAGCGGAAATCGTTAATAGTATGGAAGAGGCTTATATGCGAGTGACTGCGGAAGATATTCAACAGACAGCGAGAAAAATCTTCAACGAAAATCGGTGCAGCACCTTGTATTATCGGGCTAAGAAGTAGATAACAGGCATAAAAAAAGTGACTCGCAAGTCACTTTTTTATTTTTTATACGTAAGGTCTTAATTTTTTAGAATTTTTCTTTAATTTTTTAATAGCCTTATCTTTGATTTGGCGGGCATTTTCTCGGCTGATACCGAATTTTTCCCCTATCTCGTCCAAGGTGTATTCGTGTGATTTGCCAAAGCCAAAGAACATGCATATAAGTTCTCTTTCTCTATCGTCTAATATTTCCAAAGCACGTGCCACCTCGTGGCTGCGAGATTCATTGATGAGCAAAGAATCCGTGTTAGGGGTGTCTTCGTTGGGAATGGTGTCAATAAATAGTGTATCGTCCTCATTGTTGATAGGAGCATCCATAGAAATATGACGATTGGAAATTTTGAGAATTTCTGCAATCTTGTCTATAGGCATATCCACTACTTCTGCAATTTCTTCTACAGTCGGTTGGCGGTTGTAGATTTGCTCCAAGCGGGCAATCTCTTTTTTGATACGATTGACAGCTCCCAATTGGTTGACCGGCAGACGAACGATGCGTGACTGATCGGCAATAGCATGAGAAATGGATTGACGAATCCACCATACTGCATAAGAGATGAATTTAAATCCACGTGTTTCATCAAAGCGTTCTGCCGCTTTTATCAAACCTAAATTGCCTTCATCTATCAAATCTTGCAAGCCTAAACCTTGGTTTTGATATTGTTTAGCTACAGAAACTACAAAGCGTAGGTTGGAAGTAACTAATTTATCTAAAGCTTCCTTGCTGCCATTTTTGATTTGTCGTGCCAATTCCACTTCTTCTTCCGGCGAAATGAGCGGGATACTAGAGATATCTTGTAGATATTTTTCAAATGAACTATTATCACGGTTGGTGATAGAAGTTGAAATTTTTAATTGTCGCATGGGTATATGTTATTTTTATATTTGTTTTATAAGTAATTTTTAAGTCGTTTTGAACCGTTTTTTTTCAATTTTTTGATGGCTTTATCTTTGATTAGGCGGGCATTATCTCGGCTGATACCAAAATGTTCTCCAATTTCGTCCAAAGTATAGTCATGAGGCATGCCAATGCCGTAGAACATGCAAAGCAGTTGTTTTTCTTTTTCGTCCAAGATTTCCAAAGAGCGAACCACTTCTTTATTCAAAGATTCTGATAGCAGCAAAGAATCGGTTCTTGGTCCGTCTTCGCTGACATAGGTATCTATAAATAAAGTGTCTTCTTCGTTGTTGACAGGAGCATCCATGGACAAATGGCGAATGGAAATTTTTAAAATTTCGGCAATTTTGTCAACCGGCATATCCACCACTTCTGCCAATTCTTCTAGCGTTGGCTGGCGGTTATAGATTTGCTCCAAGTGAGCAATCTCTTTTTTGATACGGTTGACAGCTCCCAATTGATTGACAGGCAGACGGACTATACGCGATTGGTCAGCAATGGCATGAGAAATGGATTGACGAATCCACCATACTGCATAAGAAATAAACTTAAAACCTCGTGTTTCATCAAAACGTTCTGCCGCTTTTACTAAACCTATATTTCCTTCGTTGATAAGATCTTCTAATTCTAGTCCTTGATTTAAAAATTGTTTTGCCACAGAAACCACAAATCGCAAATTGGCTGAAACAAGTTTATTGCGAGCATCATCACTGCCGGCTTTTATTTGCCGTGCCAATTCAACTTCTTCGTCAGGAGAAATCATCGGCACCTTCGAGATATCACGAAGGTATTTCTCTAACGAAGAATCTCCTCTGTTGGTGATGGAGTGTGAAATTTTTAATTGTCTCATAGATATCTTTGTAGTTTAAATGGTGATATTAAAACGTTGAATATAGGTGATTCGTTGGCCGGGATAAAATCCTTCCACGATGATATTTCCTTCTTTATTGTTGACAATGGCGTCAATGTCTTTTTCTGAACTAATGGGTTTACCATCCATAGCGGTGATAATAAATCCTTCTTTGATGCCTGCTTGTTGCAATATTCCTTTGTGAAGTTTTGTAACCTCCAAGCCGGCATTAATGCCATAACTTGCCCGAATATTGTTGGAAACGGCTTTTGTTTCAATGCCTAATACAGACAGGGCAGTACCCGTTTGATTTTTAATCATGTCGGTGGTACCTTTGCGATTTTTCAATGTCATTTTCAAATTCATAGATTTGCCATTGCGGGAAATATGGCATTTGATAACATCGCCGGGAATATGTTGCTCTAATATTTCTTTCAATTCAGCATAGGCATTCACCTCTTTATCGTCAATAGATAAAAGAATATCGTTTTCTTGAAAGCCTGCTTCTTCGGCGGACAGGTTTTTCTCTATGTTAACTACTTGAATGCCTTTTAAGACGGTATTGGATTGGTCGGTGTTTTCTGCCGTCAATTCTAAGAAACTGGCACCAAAATAAACCCTTTGTACTTTGCCGTAGTTTTTCAAGTCGTTGACCACTTTTTTGACAATGTTGACAGGAATGGCAAACGAATAGCCGGTATAGGAACCTGTATTGGAGGCAATGGCGGCATTGATGCCGACCAATTCCCCTTTTGCATTCACCAAAGCTCCGCCACTATTGCCGCTATTGACAGCTGCATCGGTTTGAATATATGTGGACACTTGGTTGACTTCGTTAAGCATGTTGAGGTTGCGGGCTTTGGCACTGACAATGCCTGCTGTAACGGTGGAGGTAAGGTTGAAAGGGTTGCCTACCGCCAATACCCATTCACCAATTCGCAAATCGTCAGAATTGCCGTAGGAAACTGTCTGCAAACCTTGGGCATCTATCTTTAATAATGCCAAATCGTTGATGGCATCGTTGCCAATTAGTTCTGCTTCAAAAGTTCGTTTATCGTTAAGAGTGATAGTTATTTTTTGAGCTCCTTCCACCACGTGGTTGTTGGTGACAATATAACCATTTTCGGTGATAATTACTCCGGAACCATAAGCTTGGTAAACATGCGATTGTGAACCGAATGGATTGAAAAAATGGTCTTGGAAAAACAAATCCCAAGTGCTGTGTTTTTGTTCCATTTCAGCACTAATGTGTACAACTGCATTGATGGTATGTTCAGCCGCATAGGTGAAATCAACATAGTTGCCTGCTACAACTTTTGTTTCCCCTTTGGGTTGAGCACAACATGTGTGCGTTAGACTGATAATAAGAAGAATAACAAAATATAAAAATCTACTCATTCATCAAATTTTCATTAAAACTATAGTACAACGCAATATTATTACGTTTATTTTATAAAAAAGTTGCAAAAAAAATGTTTTTTATTCCGAATGTTTGCAGTTTTGAAAAATATTGAAAAAAAAATAGTTCATTTTTTGACAAATATAAAAAAAATGCGTATATTTGCACCGTGATTTTTTGAATAAAAAATCATAAATTAATGATATTGAATAATAATCAAGAGATATGAAAAGAATAGGATTAGTAACCATCGTTTTGTTGTTGGCAATAAGTAGTTGTTATTCACAGAGTTTTTATCAGTTGACCCAACAGGGAGACACTTTGTTTTACAGTGTGGATACAGCCGTTTCCACCATAGCGAGACCGGTGGTTGACATCGTGCGGTTTTCACCGGTGAATACGGAAGTGGATTTGTATATCGACAATACGGTAACGGATTCCGGCATC
>JAEEGK010022954.1_pt1 | contig 13055 bp, 5 predicted proteins | sample 8958771 | NCBI WGS metagenome assembly JAEEGK01 (sample SAMN16246547, study PRJNA631951) | gut metagenome | biome: gut microbiome; feature: rumen; material: SC-attached | host: Bos | place: Iran: Karaj | collected 2018-10 | reverse complement strand
CATAATTTTATTAACATATAATATAATATATTTTTTATAATTAATTCTTATGGAAAATCCTTTGGAAACAAATACTTAAAAATAGAATTATATCCAGAAAATAAGCCAAGATATAAATTTGACACTGATCCTTTGAAAAAATTTTTATTATTTAAAAAAGTAGATGAAAATATTGAGACTATATTACATATGTCTTTGGATGAGAAAAAAGAATTAGGATATATTTATGCCAATATTTTATTCGGATTTTATAGAGCTCATATAAATCACCTGCCTTTAATAATAAAGCCTGATGATATTTGGCTTTTAATAATTCAAACCTTTACTAATCATGTGAATGAAAATGCCAAAGAATTAAAAAACCTGTTTGTTAATTTCGATGGAAAAAAGCAATTGAAAGTGGAATATGCTATAAATGATATAAAAGATATAAACAAAGAAATATTAGGAAATTTCAGTGAACAAATAAATGAAAAAATGAAAAAATTTATAGGAAATTTATTGATAGAAACATTAAGTCCAAATTTTTCAACTACTACAAAAGATTCAGAGATAGTTTGCAAAATGACAATAATGGGAGCTTTTAAAAATTTTTTTGATTTTCAATTAGATATTGTTGGCTGTGGTATTCCTTATCTTATTTTAGAAGGAACAACTAATGATTATAAAAAGATTCTTACTAAATGCGAAGTCTTAAAAAAATATAAATTTGAATGGTATATTAATCGTATAATTCCTTGTATAGAAAAAATGGTGGAAGCAAAAGAAGGAAAAGTTGATATTGATTTCTTTAAAAGCATTGTACAAAAAAAAGAAATAACAGAAAATAGATACGCTCCATCAGGAGAAGAACCAGAAGATATGAAAATTAAATATATTTCGGGATGGATTTTGAAATTTTTTGGATACTTATGTGAAAGAGATAGGAAAGGAAAATTGAAATTATTTAATCAAGAAAAAATTGAAATTGATGATTTTAGGAAATTAAGTTACCAAATGGTAAAAGTTCCTGTCAAAATTATTGATAAAGTTAATCAGAAAGAATTTAATGGAAAATATGAAGTTGGATTTATTGGATGTGATAAAAATGAAAAAAATGAAGTCTTTCCTGTAAAAGGATGGATATTTTCTATATTAAATAAAAAGAAAAATGAAGAAGAAAAAGAAAAAGAAATTCAAAATTTAAAAGAAAAAAATGAAGAATTATTAAAATTAGTAAAAGATTTAGAAAATAAAAATAAAGATTTAGAAAAACAAAATAAAGAAATTATTCCTTTATCAAATTTAAATAATGAAAATAAAAATATTAATTCTTTGGAAAAAAAAATCCAAGATTTAGAATCAGAAAAAAAAATATTAAAGCAAATGAATGAATCTTTAGTTGAAAAATTAAATTCTATAACAGAAAAAACAAATAAAGAAAATAATTTAGAAACTAATAATGAAAATAACAAAGACAATAATCATAATGAAAATATTCATATTAATAAAATATCAAATGAAAATTTAACTCCTATAATTAACAAGGATGAAGAAAAAGAAAATTTAATTAAAGAAAACAAAGATTTAAAGTTAAAATTAGAAGAAATGAAGAAAGAAATAGATTTATTAAAGAATGAATTAATAAATTATTCATTAGAAGATTCGGATATGGAAATAAATAAAAAGTTAGAAGTAATAAATAATGAAAATAACATATTAAAACAAGAAAAAATTCAATTACAAGAAAAAATATTATCTTTACCAACAATAAACCAAGTAAATGTGTTAAAAGAAAAAATTGATTTTTTACAAAATCACATTAAATCACTTGAAAATCCAGTAGATATTAAAAGTAAAGAATTTTTTGAAGAAAAAAAAAATAATTTGGAAAAATTTATTGAATTAGAAGATGAAATTAATGCTTTAAATGATGAAAATAAAAAGCTTTTAGATCAAAAAAAAGAGTTTGAAAGTTTATATGAAGATTCTAAATATAATATTGATTTACTGAATGAAGATTTAAATAATATTAAAAAAAAATTCGATGATGAAAAAAAAAGAAATAATGAATTAAAGGATAAAATAATTAAATTTGAAAAAGATAATCAGAATAATATGAATAATAATAAAAAATTTGAAGATGAAATTATTAATTTAAAAAAAGTAAATGAAGAATTAAAAAATTTAAATGAAAAATATAAAAAAGAAAATGAAGATTTAAATAATAAAATAAATAAAGAAAAAATAACAGAAGAAGTAAATAAAAGTGAAATATCAAAATTACAAGAAGATAATTTAATTATATTAGAAGAATTAAATAAAAAAAATGCAGAATTACAAGAAAATCTATATAAAAAGGAAAAAGAGATAAAAAAATTATTACATAAAATAAAAAAAGTAGAAATAAATAAAAATTTCAATCCTCAAACTCACACAATAATATTATCAAAAACTTTTAATAATTTAAAATGGTATTTATTAAAAATAACAGAAAGCAAAGAAGGAAATAATTATGATAATTATATTTGGGTTCCAGAAAAAAAAATAAAAGAAGGGGAATACTCTAAAATTGAAGAAAAAGAAGATTTAATGAAAGAAATGAGTATACAAATGGAGAATTCATATAAAAATGAAGATATTTTAAATAAATTAAATAATGAAAAATTTAATTTAAGTAATATTTCTCCTATTACACCAGAAATTAAAAAGGAAACTATTTCAGACAATAAATCTGTCAATGCTAAAATAAGTAATTTAAGATTAAGTAATATTGAAGAAAATAAAAACAAATTAACTTTAAATAATAATAATATTATTAATAATAATACTGTAAATATGCCTATTGAAAAATTTAATAATATTTTATCTAAATTAAATGAAAGTGAAAAAAGAGTAAATTTACTTCAAGAAAAAAATAAAAAATTATCATTAAAATTAAAAGAAAAAGAAAAATTTGAATCTGAATTTTCTGAATTAGATAATAAAAATAATTCTAAAGAATCTTCTTTTTTAGATGATAATTTAAAAAAAGTTTTACAAAATCCTTTTGAAGTTAAATCACAAAAAAGTGACAATTTAAATATTTTAAAAGATGTTCCTTCAAATAAATCTGATGACGCCGAAGAATTATTAAAAAATCAATTACAAGATTTAAAAGTTATTATTAAAGAAGAAAAAGAAAAAAATGATAAATTATGTGAATTATTTAAACAAATATTAAATAATATTAAAGTTGAATCTAAAAATAAAGATTTGTTTTTACAAGTTTGTAATATTTTTGGTTTTTCTCCAAATACAACAAATAAATTAATTAAAGAAAAAAAAGGTATATTTGGCAAAAAAAAGTAAAATTTATATTTTATTCCTTTTCTTTTTATATAATTTAATATTATATAACTTTTAAACTGTTTATTTTTAAATACATTATAAACATTAAAAAATATTCAAAAATTATTATCAATAAAATAATCCTAATATAATAATATAATCCTCAAACCAAGGAAAAATCATTTATAACCAACATTTTTATAACAATTGAAATAAAAAATATTTTTTTAAATATTTTTATTTTTTTTTTAATAAAATAGATTATAAATTAAAATTATTAAAAAAATTATATTAAAATTAATTAATAATTATTTTTCATCCTTAAAAAAATTATATAAAAATTTTAAAAAAAAATATTCATTCCACTATAAACTTAAAACCCGCTTTCAATAAAAAAAATATAAATAAAAAAAATGTCTTACACTCCAAAAATAAGAAAAACAATATTTATAGTAGATAAAAACAGAAAATATACATTTGACATAAATGAAGACATAAAATTACATACATTAAAAAAAATGTTAATTTCTGCAGCAAATTTAGGAAAAATTTCTTTAAGAATATTTCACAAAGGGAAAGAATATACAAATTATAATAATGAAACTATTGAAACTTTATTTCCTAACTTAAATGAAATAGAATTTACAATTCAAATAAATTATAATAAAATAGATGATTTAGATTCTTTAATTAAATTAAAATTAAATACTAATTATTGTCCTTTTCATAATTTTAAATATCCTTATTTTTATTGTTTTACTTGTAAAAAAAGTATATGTTCAAATTGTATTTTATCAAATCAACATAAAAATCATAATTATAAAGAAAAATATGATTATCTTCAAAATTCAAAATTATTAGTAGAACAACTTTTTAATGATTTAAAAATTGATTATGGAGAAATTAATTCTGATTTTATTAAAACATTAATTGAAAAAATCCAAAATAAAAACTTTCCAATTTTAATTCAATTGATTCAAACAATAGAAAAAAAATTAATAGATTTAATTAATAACTTTATTCATAAAGAAAAAGGAAATATTAAATTAATAGAAAACAATATTGAAAATCTTAAAAAAAATTGTGTTGATGGATTAGATGAATTAAAAGAACAAATTTCAATTGAAGATATGATGCTTGATGAAGAAATTTTTTTAATTTTTGACAAAAAATTTAAAGATATCAGTAATGAAAAAAATAGAATTCAAAATGATTTTTCTAAATATAAAATATTACAAACTCAAATTAATATGATTAAAGATTCTATTGATAAAATTTATAATGATATTTATAATTTTTTAATTAAATATGTTAATAATGATGTTTATGTTAATATTAATAATGAAATTGAGGATTGTAATATTAATACAATTGGAAGAAAAGAAATTTTTCATAAATTACTTTCTGATATTAAGAAAAAACCTAAAATTTATAGATTGGCTCAAAATAATAAAAATCAAGTTAATTATAATGATAATATTGAAATTATTGATGAAAAAGAAAGTGAAGAAAATTCTTTTGGAGAAAATCATCATAATTATTATTTAAATGAAGGTAATAATTTAAATAATAATTTTGGGAATAATAAAAATAATGAGAATAATTTTTTAAAAACTGTTAAATTTAATGTTATTAAAGAAAAAAATGTTGACAACAATTATGTTGATAAAAATAATAATATTAATAATAATGTTAAAGTATTTGAAAATAACTTTAAAAATACAAATGATAATTTTAATGATCAAAAAAATAATGAATCAAATAATATCAATATTAATACTACTAAAACCGTTATCAATAAACAAAACTTTAATGATTTTAATAACCAAAACAATCAAACTCCACATCAAAAAAATGATTTATCAAATCCTAATTTTTCTTTTGAAGGTAATATTGTTTTAAATCAAAATAAAAAAAATTTTGATGATTTTGAAAACCCAAAAATAAAAGAAGAAATAAGTAATTCAAACCAAAATAATAATTATAATAATAACAATGTAAATAAAAATATTTTTGAACAAAATTCATCAACAAAAAAATATACAATTAATGCAAATGTGAATCCAAATGAACCAAATAATTTAGTATTTAAACTTAATAATAATAACGAACAATTAAATACAAATTATCATAATAATTTTAATAATAATTTCCCAAACCAAAATACAAATATTTTATATTCTTCAAACAGAACAAATTTAATTCCTAATCAACAATTAACTTTTAATCAAAATATAAATAATGAAATAAATAGAAATATTCATCCTCAAATAAAAACCACTACATATACAACAACAACATATACTACCAATAATAGTAATATAGATTTAAGTAAATTTCCAAGTCCAATATTTAACCCAATAAATCCAAATGTAAATGAACCTCAAAATATAATATCAAATACAATTATTGAAAATATAAATAATAATAATAATCAACCATCAATTCACTTTAATACAACTAAAATAACTTCAAATCAACAAAATAATTCAAATATAAATAATCCAAATCTAAATTTAACAAATCAAAATAATAATAATAATAAATCAAATAATAAAAGTAATAATAAATATAATATAAAATCTCAATCAATAAATATTTCAAATAAAAAAAAAAAACATAATAATAATAATAATACTTCAAGTGATGAAGAAACAATATCTCAAAATTCAAATGAAAATAATGAATATACAACAGCTCATACAAGATCAGGAGCAATATATAGAAATGGTCATCATAAAAATTATGACACATATATTTGTCAACCAATTGTAAATTCAAATGAAATATTAATTTATACTTCACATAAGGAAATTATAAATAAAATAGAAATTAAATTTCCAAATTTTGTGTATGAAAAATTCCCAGAAAAAATATCTTGGTTTAATAAAGATAATTATTTATATATTACAGGTGGGCTAATAAATGGAAAAATTAGTAAAATTTTTTTAAAATATGATCCAATGAAAAACCATTTTGAAAGATTATTAGATTTACCTGAAGAAAAAATAAATCATACAATGATATATGATAATCATAATAATTTATATTTAATAGGAGGAAACACAAATTCAATATTAAAATATAATTTAGATAATCAAAAATGGATAAAATTAAATTTAAAATTAAATTATTTAAGAAATAATCCTATGTGTTTTATTAAAGAAAATAATTTATATGTTTTTTGGGGAAAAAATGATTTAAATCATTATGTTACTAGTATTGAAAAAGGAGATTTAAATTCAAAAAATGAATTTATGGATATAATTAATAGAGATTATATTCATTTAATTAATTCTACAATTATTCAAAGTGATAAAGATAATTTATTTTTCTTTGGAGGAAAAAATGAAAATGGAATTATTAAAACTGTAATGAAATATAATTTTAATAATAATTATTTAGAAACTACTCCTTTTAATTTAAAAGAAGGAAGTATTTTTCATCAATGTATTTTACCAAGGTTAAATAAAGATACTTTTGGAAATTTCGGATTAGATGTTGGAATGTCTTTTGTGAAAATTAATATTAATTAAAGATTTTTAAAATTAAGGTTTTTAAAACAAAATTTAATTTTTTTTATTATTTAAAAAACAATTCTTTTAATATATTAAATAAAACAAAATAATTTTTTAGAGTTAATTTTTAAATTTTTTTATATTACATTTACTTATCTACTTAAAAAGTGAAATTGTTTTTCAAATTTTGGAAATGTAATTCAATTTGTTTAATTCTATTATGATTTTAATGATAAAAAGTAAAATTATTAGATTTTAAATGAAAAAGAAGAATAAAAACTTCATAAAAGAATTAAAAATTTTGAATTATATTTATTTGTTAAATTTGAGAATATTTTAAATCATCAAAAAGTTTTTTTTGAAAAAGATATTGCAGAAAAATATTGAAATAATAATTAATTCAATTACAGAATAATTTGATGAAAATTAAATGTAACAAATTGGTAATTTTTAAAAAATCATTCAAGATTTTGTCTTTTTTTAACTTTTTTAACATTTGAAATTAAAAAAATTTTTTTTGAAACTTTTTTTTTAATATTTTATATTATAATAAATCTTTTATTATTAAAAAAGGAATATATAATCAAAAAAATATATAATGGAATTTTCCAATAATAAAATAACTAAATAATTTATATAGAAAATATACAAAAAAAGCAATAATTTTTTTTTTGAATTGATAATTCTATATAATAACAACTAAAAGCAAAATGTTTATTCAAAATTTTTATAAAAAGGATTTTCAGGTCTTTTAATTTCTTGAATTTCATTTTCACTTTCAACAGAGTTTGGTCTTGTTGAGCTTAATAAAAGATTTTTTTGGTTTTTCTTTTTTTTTCTTTCATCTCTTTTTTCTTTAATCAAACAAAAATCTTTTTCAATTTCTTCAAAAGAATATGAATCTAAAGTAGATTTATTTTTCTTTATATCTAATTCATTTTCTAAATTGTCATTATCTAATAATAAAATATCAAAATTAAAATAATTTTTTGAAAAATTTTGATTCATTTTTTTTGGCTTTGGAGTGTAAATTTTAGGAATTTCGCATATGATTAATGTTGGTTTTTGAGAATCCATTTTTTTTTTTTGTTTTTTTTTTATTTATTTGTATTTATATTATTTTATATTTTGGAGATTTTATTGTTAAGACCTTATTTTAAGAATAATTATTTTTTTTTTATTTTTTTTTTAGTGTTTAAGTTGAAAATTCTATTTTTTTCTGTTTTTTTTTGAGAATAAATATTAAAACGATTTTTGATATTATATTAGAGTATATAATAAAATATATTTAACATTATAATTCATTATAATAAAAAAAAAATAAAATATTAAATTTATTTGAATATTATTCCTTGATCTTTTGATAAAAATAAAATAAAAATGAAGAAAAAAATGAAACAAATTAAAATTGAACTTATCAAAAATAATAACAAATTTCATTATATTTTTTTGCTGAATATATAAATTAAAAATTCATTTTAAAAAATTATTAAAAATCTTTAATAAATGAATAAAATACATCCTTTTATTTTTAAAAAATAAAATCTAATCATCAAAACCATCAGGGAAATTATCATCTTCATCTTCTAAAGGAGCATCTTTACAATCAATTAAATTCCAATCATTATCTTGTCTTGCTCTTAAATTTTTAACAAATTCATTGAATTCATACATATTATTTTTTCCACTATATTTATTCCCTCTCAAAGGAAAATTACTAATAACATTTCCATTAAATAATATTTTAACATAATAACTATTATTAAACTTATCATCTTTATATAATTCAAATATTAAATTAGAAGCAAAAGGAGGAACAAACATTTTATAATAATCTTCATTCTCTAAACTTTTACTAATCATATTTCTTAAAAATTTTTCATCAAATATATTTCCAAAAAAATTCGCCATGATTGCATCATGTGCTGAAAAAACATTTAATTTACTAAATTTTTTATTTCCTTTAATTGCATTTGAAAAAATTTCTATTATTTTATTTATAAAAGCACTTGATGATAATTTTAACATTTTTGTATCTTTTATTCTTCCATTATACCATTTATTTACTAACGAACTTTTTATGACTTTCACTATTTTTTCAGGAAATACTTTTTCCATATTTAAACCATACAAATAAAAATATCCTGTTATATATTTATTTACTTTTTTTATAAATTTTCTTGATTTTTTTACTTTTTTTAATTCTGATATTTTATCTTCTAACAATAAATATTTTCTTAAATAATTTGCAGTTTCAATTATATCATCATCACTTATAGGAATAACATCAGGATATAAATTTAAATCTTTACTTTCTTCTTTAATTAATTCACCATTTAATTTACATTTCCAAGAATTAAATAATACATTTTCTTGATAAGAAAGAACTTCAATTGGTATTTCTTCGAAATTTAAATTAAAATCAATATTAGGAATAATATCATTATTAATATATTTTAATTGATTTTCATGAAAATTTACTTTAGAAATATAATTAGGATAAAGTCCACTTAAAAATCCATTAGCACTGAAAATTGTTCTTTGAAAAGGAGTTGAATATATTTTAAAATCTCTTTCATTATATTTATCAGAAATGAATTTTGTTTCAATATATTTTTTTCTAATATATTTACCTAATAATTGATGTTGCCTATATCCATTATGAGTTAGTTTCTCATTTATTCCCCAAAATTGTTGGTTTAAATATTTTGGAAATGTTTCTGCAGATCTTGCTCCATGTCTATTTACTTCTATTACACTTATTAATTTTGAATTTGATAATAAGATTTGAATTATAATTAATAAGAAAATTCTGAATTTTTTCATTTTTTTAGGGATTATATTTTTTTTGATTATTTTTTTATTTTTGTAATGAGTTGTTTGATAATTTGAAAATATAATTTTTAGTTTATTTTATTTTAAATTTTTTTATTTTTTTAATGTTAGATTGTCCGTCGGGAAGATTGAAATAATTTTCAATATTCCAGAAAACAATTATATGTAATTTAACATTGTGGTTGTCTTTATAATAATTATTTATAATAAAGTTTCATCTGCAATGTTAATTTTATTAGAAAATTTAAATATTAAAATTACTATTTATTATTTTTTTTTTGGTTTAAATTAATTGAAATTTTATTTATTTTTTTATAGAATTATATATTTAATACACATAAATTTTAAAGATCAAACACTAATCATTCAATTTATTCATATTCTATATACTTTAGTTTTTTATATATATTTACATTCATCATTTAAATTCATTCCTATATTTATAATTAATTATGAATAAAATCATTACTTTCATATTGAATCTTTTTTCAAAAAATCATTTATTATCTTACCTATTTTCCTATTAAAATCTTTTATTTTAATCTATTTTTTTATGAATAATATGAATTTTTAAAAATTATTTGAGTTTATAAGTCAATTAAATATTTATTGTTTTTAATATATTTTTCATAAAAGTAAAAGAAATAATTTAAACTTTCATTTTTGAATGAATAATTATTATGACTCATTATTTTTATTTTATATATAAACAAAACGTAGAAAAAGCTCTTTTAACAATATTTTATGAAATATTATTTTGGAAATCAATATAATATATTTAAGGTAATATCCTGATTAACTTTTCACTAATATCTGAAATAAAAATTCATTTTATCAAATTCTTCTTTTTAGGGATATATGTTTTTTCATTTGAAACAAGCTAAATTTATAATATTGTTCACAAATTTGATTTTTATCAAAAAGAATTATTATTATTGACTTTTCCCTTCTCAATAGATATTTCAAATATTAACAATTGAAATTTCTTTATTAATTTTTATTTGTTTATTGAGCTAAAATTTATTTTTAATATTTATCCTTCTATTATTCTCTCATATATTTTTTTTAAAGAATATTAACTATATTATCCAATTTTTAAGTGGAATAATTCAATATTATATATTCTTCTTCTTAAATTTACTAATTAATTAAATCATTCTTTTTATAATCTTGATAATCATCAAAAAAATTTTTATCAAAAGAATTAAATATTTGAAATTTAATTTGTGTAACTTATTTAAAAGAATTATTTTTTATTTTTAAGACTTTTAATTTTTTTCTCAATCTTTATTTTTTATATAAAAATAAAACAATATTAAAAGAAAGAATTTGCTTTTTCCTTTAATATTTTAATTTTTTCTGGAAAGAATTTTAAATAATCAAAATGAGATTTAATTTAATAAAAAACAATTTTCTCTTTTTTTAGCCAGTTTATTTATAAAATATTAATAAATAAAATATAATTTTTTATTTAATCATTAGAAAACTTTAATTCTTCATTATAATACATGTATATACAAGAATTAAATTATTTTCAATTAAATGATTTTATTATGCTTAAAAATAATAATAATAAATACAGAAACATTATTATTATCAAAAAGCAAAATTTAATATTAATTCTTTTCGTAAATTCCATCATCACTTTCACTAACTGAACTTTTTTCAATACATTCTTGAATTAAATTTTCAATTTTTGAATAAAAATTATTAAATTTTTCATTTTCATCAATATAATGAATATCATCTTTTCTTTTATGATTTCTTTCAATTAAAATTTTAACTTTTTCTTTATTTTTATCAATATTAATTAAAGATTTTTTTAATTTTTCTTTTCTTTCAACAGATAGACGTTCATTAAATGAAACTTTTAAATAATTTTTCAATTCATAAGTTATTGTTTCTGAACTTTGAGTTGAATTTGCATTTTCTCCTAATGGAATTTCTAAAGTATTTTTTTTTTCTATATTATTCATGCATAAACATAATGGATGGAATAATTCTTGAAACATTTTTTTATTATAATTTATTGATAAATTATAAGATTTTTTTTTGGATTTTTTGTTTATTTTTATTTGGAAATAATTATGTATTTCTATTCGGAAATTATAAATAAATCAAAAAAAAAATTATATTTGATTATTTTCAATAATATTAATTAAAAATTAAAAAGTTTATGGAAAAAAATAATTTTATAATGAATAATCCCGAATATTTTTTCTTACTTTAAAAAGACAATTATAACATAAAATTCAGAAGCAATCTTAAATTCACCATAATTAAATTTATTTTTATAACTTCACAAATTATTTAAATATTTTTTATTCAAAAACATTCTTAAAAAATATATATTTATAATAAATGAATCTTATTCTTTCCCTTCTCATTTTTTTAATTTTATTTGCATTTCTTCTTTTTTATATTCTCTCAACAATTAATTTTATTATTTATTATTTAATTAAAGTTTTGTAATAAATTATAATATTTTTCAATTTAATATCTCAATATATTCTAAATAATATAATATAATAAAATTATAATTATAATAATAATTATAGATTTTCATTTAATTCAATTACAATCCAATCTTTTTCTGATTCTTTAGAATTCACAATAAAATCAATTATTTCACAATCAGTGAAAAATATTCTATTTATAAATTTATCCTTATATTCATCATCCAGAGTTTCATTAGGTTCTTCAATATTTTTTTTTGAAATATTGATTTTATTCAAAAATTTTTTATCACTGTTAGCGTTTAATAAAATTTCATTTTCATCATCTTTAAATATAAAAGGTTTTAATTCATCAAATTGTTTTGTGAAAAAAGGATGATTAATTAAAATATTATAATCATATCTTAAGTTAACATTATTTTTTAATAATCCACAAATTAAATCAACAAATTCAATTGTTAATTGATTTCTTTTTTTAATAATATAATCTCCATTAATAATATTATTATAAATATTCATATGAGAATCTCCATTAAAGGGAAAAGTATTAAAAGCAAAATAATATAATAAAACTCCTAAAGACCATAAATCAGATTTATCATTATAATTTTTATTTTTTCCTAATTTTAAACCCCATATTTCAGGAGCAATAGTTAAAGGATTACCACAAAATGTTTTTAAATCATTTTCTTTTGATAAATCTTTACCAATTGATAAATCTATTAATTTAATTGTATAGTTGTCTAATAATTGAGTTATTTTTTCAAAATTTTTTTCTTTCTTTAATATATTTTCCTGATATTGAACATTTGTTGATTCTTTGACTATTATATCATCTAATATATTTTCTTGTAGAAATAAATTTTTTAAATATTCATTTTCTTCATATTTTTTTTTTGAATTAGATGATAACATTATATTCTCTAATTTTAAATTT
>JAEEGK010022953.1_pt1 | contig 13055 bp, 8 predicted proteins | sample 8958771 | NCBI WGS metagenome assembly JAEEGK01 (sample SAMN16246547, study PRJNA631951) | gut metagenome | biome: gut microbiome; feature: rumen; material: SC-attached | host: Bos | place: Iran: Karaj | collected 2018-10 | reverse complement strand
TTCATCTTGAAAACATTCAAAAATAAGATCACCTTGTTCATTTTCAAATTCTTTAATTCTATCTTCATATTTCATATCATTAATTTCCATAGCTTCACTCATATCCATAGTAGTATCTTTAGGATGAAACATATGAGCACACAAATCAAGAACAGTTCTCTTATCAATTTCAGCACTTTCATTATTAGCTCTAATATTAGAATAATATTCAACAAATTCAGTAATTCTATCATAAAATTTACATTCATCCTTAATTGCATTAAACCTATCTTTACTTAAGTAACTTAAACAAATTAAAATATGCATTAATACTGAAGTTGGTATATTTTCTTTTATCATTGTTAAAAATGTTTCTGTTAAATTTTTACATACTGCAACATTATTTCCTAGAAAATCAAGTGTAATATTTGAATGTAATATATTTGCAAGTAATGCACTTGCAAAATCTAAACAGAAAATATGTATTTCATTAACTCGACTTCTTTGTAATAATTTAATTATCCAATCAATTAAACCAAATTTCATATATATTGGAATTGTATCTTCTTTAACACTCATTTTTTGTAATATTGCAATACAGAATCTTTGTATAACTTGACCATCTTCTGTTCCTTTCATAATTTCTATTATTTTTTCTACTATTGAAGGACCATTTGTCATTAAATATTCAACTCCTTTATATGTTGCTGAAATAATTGATATTAATGATAATGTTGCATGTCTTAAATTATATGCATGAAAATTTAATAAATCTAAAACAAATTGATTTGATTTTGTTTCTTCAATATTTAAAATATCATTTCTAATTAATTCATATACTAAATTTTTTCTTAATTCAGGTGAAATTTGTAATGCATTAACTCTTAATGATAATAATACTTCAATTATATTTTCTGTATTTTTATCTTCTTTTGCTTTATTTAATTTTTTTTTATGTTCAATCATTACTGCTTGATTCATTATTTCTGTTTTTTCATCCCATTCATCACTCATTATTATTTTGTGATATTTTCCTATTTGTGCTTTATAATTTTCAATTGTTTCTCCTAAATTTTCATTTGATTGATTTCCATCTTTTAAATTATGTAATTGTTGTAAACAATTAATTACAATTGAAAATATTTGTCTTGCACATTGAAGAATACTTTTGTGTTTTTTATCAAGTAATTTATATGCATCTTGTAATTTTTGTAATTGTTTTGCTTTTTCTTTTGATTCTTGAAGATATTTTGTTAATTTTGATTGTTTGTCTTCTGGAATGTTTTCTTTTGCTCCTTTTTTATCTACGTTTTTAAAATTATCTTCTTTTTCAAAACATTCTAATGTTGATTTGTATCCTCTTTGTTTTAAAAAGTCTTTTATTAATTCCACCTCACTTTCTTCTTTGTTTGATGACATTTTTTTTAATAAAAATTTAAATTTCGTTTAAATTATATATCTTTTAGTTTGGATTTAATTTAATTTTAAATATTTATTTTTATTTTTTTTTTGATATTTTATTATTATTTTTAATTTGTTTTTTTTATTCATAAAGAAATATGAATTTGCATAATTAATTGTTTTTTAAATTAGTTGTTATAATTATAAAATTTAATCTAAATAAAATAATTTAAAAAGCTTTTATAGACTCTTTTTGTTATTTTTATTTTTTTCTTTTAAATTTAAATAATTAATTTAAAACTAATCTATTTAGCATTTTTTAATTATAATTAAAATGAAGATGTAGTATTAAATTTAAAAAATGCATTATCCTTATTATGAATTATTTAAAATCATTACTAATAAAAAATCTTAATCACCATAATATAAAATGAATCATTGAATTTAATTATTTGAAAAATTAAAAAATAAAAAAAAAATATTTTACTATATAAAAAAATAATAATATACTATAAAAATAATTCATTAAATTATTATGAATCAATAATAACATCAAAATCTTTACTCATAATTGATTCCCAATTAGATTTTGCACTATCAATACTAGAATACATTTTTTCGTTATCATTCATTTTTTTATCATCTTTATAATTTAAAAACCCAATTTCATAAATATCATTTAATCTCTTTTCATAAGCTTCATATCCAATTTTATCAATTTGTAAACAATAATAATCATTTCTTTTAAAGTAAAAAACAATTTGTTCTTTATAATCAGTTAAAATTTTATTTCTAAGTTCTTTTAATTGTTCAAATAATTTTATAGAATTATGAATTCTTTGAATATTTCTATTAGAAATATTTTTATGATTTTCAAATTCTAAATACAACAATTGAGGTGAATCTTTATCAATTTGAGCAATGAGAGGTTTACAAATTCTTAATTCAATAATAAAATTTAATAATTCATTTAATTTTTCAATAGTATCATTTGATAATTCTTTAATATCAAAAATTAAATATGGTGCATCTTCAGTATAATTTAAATTACATTTTTTAAAATTACCATTTAAATCACATGATATTTTATAAAAAATATTAAGTAAACAATGAGTAATTGTTGGTTTTATATAAAGACATGCTGCACTTGAATATATTAATTTATGATATAAGAATATTATTCTATTTCTTATTTTTATTATTAAAGAAATTATGTTTTGTGCTTTTTTTAAATTTTCTTCTTCTTCTTCACAAAATGATAAATCAACATTTTTTGTTTGTTGAAGATGATTCCCTTCAATTACTAGTGAAGTACTTCCACATCCCATTTACTTTTTTAAAAAAAGTATTTTTAAATAAATAAAAAAAAAGTGTTAAATAAAATAATCTATTAAACTTAAAAACAAAACTAAAAAAATATAAAAAAAATTATTTTTTACTACAGCATTTTTTTTTTTTTTTAGCATTATTCCCTTTATCTAAATGTTCATTAGGATTAAGAGTAATACCATTTTCTTGAATTTTATTACTTTTTTCATCATCATTTCCAATATTAATTTTTTTAGAAATTTGTTCAATCATATTTTCAAAAGCTTTTTCAATATTAACAGATTGTAAAGCACTAGTTTCTAAAAAAGCAATATCAAATTGTTCAGCTTTTTTCAAAGCATCATCTTGAGTAATTTGTCTTTCATCTTCTAAATCACATTTATTTCCAATTAATAAAATACAAACATCAGAGTCACCATTATTTTTTAATTCTCCAATCCATTTATCAATATTTTCAAATGTTTCTTTTTTACTTATGTCATATACTACAAATGCTCCTTTTGCTCCTTTATAATATGCATTTGTTATTGATTTATATCTTTCTTGACCTGCTGTGTCCCATATTTGAACTTTTATATTTATGTTATTTAATTTTATTATTTTACTACCAAATTCTACTCCTACTGTTGATTTAGTTTCTATTGAAAATTCATCACGAACGTAACGACTTAAAATGTTCGTTTTGCCTACTCCTGAATCACCTATTAATACTAGTTTGAATATTATATCGTATTCTTCTTCTGACATTTTTTTAATTTTTTTATGTTTTTTTTGGTTAGTTTTTGTATTTTTTTGTTTTTTTTTATTTTTTTTTTAAAGTTTTATTTTTTTAATAAAATGAAAAATGATTTAAGGAAAATGTTTTTTATTGATAAGAAATTAAAACAAATAATCAAAAATAATAATAAATCTTTATTGGAAACTAATAAAACTTCTATAAGTAATGGTATTAAAAGTTCTTTTGATAATAATATCAATTTTATTAATTTTGCAAAGAAAATTATGAAAAAAAATTTAATGATAAAATATAATATTACTCCATTTAAACATACTTTAATTTCAATTCAAAATTTTATTGAATCCAAATATTGTAGAGAAATTGCAGTTTTTAAAGAAAATTTAATATTTAATTATACACAAGAATTTTTAAAGAGAATGTATAATAAAAATGAATCTCTTTCAAGATTACCAAAATTTGTTGTTTATTACAGAAATTATCTTTTATTTTTTTGTAGACCAATTTTTCATGAGTTAAAATTAGATGAAAAATTTCAAAAATATTATGAAACAAAAGCACAAATATTTTATCAAAGTAATTACAATAAAGAAAACAAAAAAGACAAAATTACAAATAATGAAAATCCAATAACAATATTTACTCCTAAAATAAAACAATTACTTTCAGGTCAAAATTCTTCTTCTCAATTAACTATAAAGAAAGTAGATAGTAATTCTGTAATAACTGCTTTGTCTCTTGAAAATTCTATTTTACAACTATTAAATGAAAATAATAATAAATCAAAAGAGAAAGAAAAAAAAGAAAATAATATTAAAATTAAACTTGAAAAACCAAGATTTGAAAAAGAAAGAATAAAACCAAAATTAATGTTAAAAATAAATAAAGATAGAAATTCAATATCAATATCAAATACAAAATCTTTAATAGAGAAAAAAGATACATTACCTTTATATAATAAACATTCACGTAATTTAATAATAAATAATCCTCTTTATACTGAAGAAAATACATATTCAAATAGAAAAAAAGATAATAAAAAAGTAACAAAACATTTCAAAATTTTTTCTTCACATAACCCAAATTTTATGATTGAAAGACAAAAAAAATATTTTTCAATAATTCCTCCAATTAAACTTCCAATAAAAGAAAATAAAAAAAAACAAAGAACACCCTCTGTTTCAATAAGAAGAAATACTATTAGTTCAAGAAAAAATTATCAACCTAAATTATTTTCGAATTTATTTATTCCTTCTAAAACTGAGAGTAATAATAATGATATTAATTATTTTAAAACTTCTTCCAATTTTAATACTTTAAAAAATGAACATTTAAGAACTAAATTAAATTTAAAAAATGCTAAAATTCTTTCAAATAATTTTTTTAATCAAGGGAAAAATATGTATCATTTTAAAAAATTAATTGTAAAATATAATATTTAAGTCATTTATTTGTATTTTTATGGTTTTAAATTTTTATAAATTATAAATTATTAATACAATAGAATAAGTTAATAATACTATTTTTCATTACAAACCTTAATTTCTTTAATTTTTTTCTATTCAAAAAAAACTAATAAAATAAAAAAATAAAAAAAATTATTTAAATAAAGTAATTTTTTTAATTGAAGATAAAGGAGATCTTGTTGATCTTGTATAACGTCTTGTTGATAATTCATCAAATGAAGATAAATTTGTTATTTTTATTGTTAAATTTCTTGCTTCTTCTAATAAATTTTGATTTTTTATTTTTTCTTCACTTAATTTTATATAATGATTTTCAGTATTAATTAATTTATTTGAAAATTCTTTATTTTCAATTTCAACTGGTTTAATTTCCACATTATCATCTATTTCTTGTTTCTTTTCTTCATATAGATTTGAAATTACTTTATAATTATTTTGTAATAATTGATATTTTTTATATTGTTGTTGTTCAGTTTTCAAAAATGATTTTTTTTCTTCATTTTTTTTAGATTCTAACGAATTTATTTTAGATGTTTGCTTTTCTATTTCTTTTAAATTTATATTTACTTTTTCATTTAATTCAACTAATTTAACATTTAATATTTTAAAAGCTTCATTTTTAATATTTATTATACCATCATTTGTTTCTATTATATGTTTTTTTTCTTCTTTTATTTCATTAACTTCTTCTTCAAAATTATTTATTATATAAATTTCATCTTTATAAGTTTCTTGAATAAAATTAGAATATTTTTCTATTCCTCCTCTATTATTCATAAATAATTCTTTTAATCTTTTTATTGCCTTTAAATATTTCTTATAATTTGCATTTAAATTTTTAATATGATTATATTCACTTCTTAATTGTATTATTAAAGATTCTTGATTTAATGTTTTCTTTATTTGTGTTAATAAACCTTTAGATTTTTTGGTATTTTCCTTTTTTGTATTTAATATTTCAAGTAATAATTCTCTTAATTTACCTTGTTTTGGTTGAGGAGAAAATGTTTTCATTTATTTAAATTAATATTTTCTTTCTTAACAATTTACTACATTTATTTGATAATTATTTATTTAAAAATATAACAAATTATAAATATTATATATAATAAATAATAAATTATTTCACTTTACTTAATTTATTACCCTTATTATTAAGGATATAATGTATTCTTTTCTTTTTTTCTTCTCCATAAATAAATTTATTGCTTTTTATTAAAAAATAACTTTCTATTCCACAAATTGGGCATTTTCTAAATAATTCTCTTTTGTTTTTTAAAATTGCTTCTTTTCTCCATTCTTGAATACAATTATAACAAAAAATATCATTACAATTTGAAAGAAGACCATATTTTTTTATTTTCTGAAAACAAAGTGAGCATTCTTTAAGATTAAATTTATAATAATAAAAATTACCCATTATTAAACTTTGTAATTTTGAGCTTTCAAAAAAAATTTTCATATTATTATCATTAAAATATAAATTAATTGGGATTTTTTCATTTAGAGAAAAATCAGTTATAGTTTCTTCTTTTGGAAAATCAACTTCAATTTCATTAAAATCTCTTTCAATTTCTTTTATTATAGAAGGAATTGAATCATCTAAATTATTTTTATTAGAAAAAGACTCAGTTAAATTTTCAGTTGAATTCATTCAAATTAAAATTAAATAATTTTTAATATTTAATTAAATATTATTTTCTTGCATATTGAATAAAATAATAAATCTTTTAAATACATAATAAAATAATCACTTTTTTCTTAATTAATTAAAATTAAATAACTAAAAAAAATAATAAAAAAATTAAGTTATAAAAATTAAAAATAAAAATAATATAAAAATAAATTAAAAAAAACAAACAAAATTAAAATGTCAACAGATAAAGTAAGTGAAACAAGTAAAAAAACATCATCAAAAAAAAATTCTCAAATGGAACAAAGTTTAAAACAAAGTGTTAATGAACAAAGTGGAAATGAAGAACAATCAGAACATTCTTCTAATAACAAAAGTAATAATAATTATGATAATATATCAAATAATAAAAGTATGAATATGTCACAAGCATTATCAGAAAATAAACAATATTTAGATACAAGTCAAGGAAGAAGAGAACAATTAAATAAAATTGAATTAAGACAAATTCAAGCAAATGCTTTTGAAAATTATATTAATGAAACTGGAATTTCAACTGCTTTTCAATTAATATTTTCTGAATTAATTACAAAAAAAATCCCAGTTGAAAATTATTATACTTATACTGCAAGTCGTCTAAGAGAAATTGGAAGAGAATTAGATGAAATTAAAGCATTACGAAAGAAAAATAATAATTAAATTATAATTAAAAAAAATATTAAATTTTTCTTTATTGATTAATTATATTTTGTATTTCAAAATTATTTTATAAAAAAAAAAATAAAATTTTGTAAATTAAAAAAAAATTATAATATAATCAAAATTAAAAAATGGAGGAATCTAGTTCTTATGTTGATTTTGAATCACTTCAAAAAATACTTGGATTAAATGATATGACACTTTTTGTTAGTTATTTAAAAGAAATTTATAAAGATTTAGCAGAAAGATCAGAAGGAGATAAAAAAAAAGGAGTAAATAAAATAACATTTTATGATTATATTAAACTACCTATTTTTATTGGAGAAAAATTATTTTATGCCCTTGATAGAAATAAAGATAATTTTTTAAATTCAACTGAATTTATAGAAGGACTTCAAAATTTATATATGGGAGATTTTGATTCAACTTTAGAAATTATATTTAGAATGTTAGATTTTGATAATGATGGTTATATTAATAAAGAAGATATTAAAGTAATTTTATCATATCTTCCTTTAAAAACAGATAATACTCAAATTCAATATAAATTTCAAATGCAATCTTTAAGTGAAATAGATGAAATATTAAAAAATACATTTGGAGAAAATAAAAAATTAAATGAAAGTGAATTTTCAAAAATAACTCAAAATAAACAAAGTGATATATATTTACAAATATTATGTTTTTTATATCAAAAAAAACCATTTAAAGATCAAAATGTTCGTCCATTAAAAGCGTCAAAAAAGAAAGTGACAGTAACTCCAAAAATAAAAACTTTAACTCCAGTAATTTTAACTAATGAACCAAATAAAAAAATGTTTATTACTCCTTCAAAAAAATCTACTTTTTCACCTGCTGAAGCTTTTTTAGCAACTGCACAAATAAAAGAAGAATTTGGAACTCCAAAATCAAATATGAGTTTTCTTGATAATAATACTCCTCAAATTTCTGGAATGAAAGGTATGATTAGAATGTTTAATGAAAAAATTATTAGTAATGATAATAAAAATTTTTCTGGTAATCAATTGAAAAATTCTAAAGATTATTTTCAGAGTCCTTCTCAATTTCTTATACAAAATTTTAATCAACAAGAAAAATTAAAAAAAAAAAATGAACTTGATAATTTTGATATGGCTTCTAATTTAATTAAATTACAACATTTGAATTTAAATGTTGATTCTGATAGTTCAAGTGATGATGAAGATGATAAAAAGGCAAAAAAAGAAAAAAAAGAATTAAAAAAAAAGGAAGAAAAGGAAAAAAAAGAAGAAGAAGAAATTAATAAAGAATTAAAAGAAGAAGAAAAAGATGAAATTTTATATGAAAATTTCGTATATAAAATATCAACTTCAAATAAATTATTAAAATATTTTTTAGTAGTTATTGGAAAAGATATTTATTATTATAAAACAGATAAAAAAGATGAATTATTAGGAATGCATAATTTAAGTGGTTGTTATATAAAAGCAAATGGAGATAAATTATTAAATGGAATAAAATTATATTGTTTTCAAATACTCTTCCCAACTAAACATAGAAATTATTATGTTTCATCAAAGGAAATTGCAGAAAATTTTGTTTCATATATTAAAAAAGGAATAGGTTACTTAAATTTTTTTGATTATTATGAAATGTTAGATGATATAGGAGAAGGAAAATTTGGTTTAGTAAAATTAGGAGTACATAAATCAACAAAGGAAAGAGTAGCAATAAAAATAATACAAAAAAGTTCAATGAAAGATAATGATGCAGAATTAGTAAAAACAGAAATTGATATAATGAAATTATGTCATCATCCAAATATTGTTCGTTTACTTGATCATTTTGAAAATGCAGAATATATTTTTATAGTAATGGAATATTTAAATGGAGGAAGTTTAACAAATTATATTAAAAAAAGTAAATTTACATTATCAGAAAAAAGAATATTAGAAATTATTTATCAAATTGCATTAGGATTAAAATATTTACATCAATATGGAATTGTACATAGAGATTTAAAACCAGATAATATTATGTTAACAGAAAAACAAGATATGAATCAAATTAAAATAATGGATTTTGGTTTAAGTAAAATTATGGGACCAAAAGAAACTGTTGATGATGGTTTTGGAACTTTATGTTATGTTGCTCCTGAAGTCTTATTAAGAATTCCTTATAATAAAGAAATTGATATTTGGAGTTTAGGTGTTATTTTTTATTATATTACTTGTGGTATTTTACCTTTTGATGATGATTCTGATAATGAAGAAATTATTGGAAAAAAAATTGTCTTTTCTGAATTAAAATTTCCGAAAGAAAAATGGGAACTTAGAGATGATGATTTTATTAATTTAATTCAAAAGTGTTTGACTAAAAAACCTGAATTAAGAATTAAAATTGATGATTTTATTAATAATGATATTTTTATCAAATATAATTTGAAAAAATAAATTCTTTTTTAGTTTTTTTATATAATTGAAAAATGTATTTTTTTGTAATAAGGAATTTATATAAAATAAAAGGTTTATAAATTGTGTATAATTTAGTTTTAGTAAAATTATACTATTTGAAATAAAAAATCATCATTTTTAAAAAATGTTTTGATTAAATATCAATATAATTATTTTTAAAATGAAATATTACTGTCAATAAATTTTATTTTGTTTTAGAGTGAATTTTTAATTTTAAAACTAAAAGTCCATTAGAATTTATATATAATATTGGACATTAATGAGCAATTTATTGTAAAATAACTTAATGTAAATTATAGTAATTTACTTAAAAAAATCTATTATATATAAATTAAAAATTTAAAATAATTTAAAATTTATTTTCAAAAAAAAAAAACTTTCAAAAATAAATTATAATAATATATTAATTAAAACTCCTTTTAAAAAGAAAAAAAATTTATCTCAAATATACATTAACAATAAAATAACTTTAAAAAAAATTAATTTCCAACAACAGGAGGATTTATAATTATATTATTATTATTTATACTTTCTTTTGAAGATTGAAGATTTAATTTTCTAAATTTTTTTATTTAAAATCTCTTTTATTTTAATTTTTTTTACTAATATTAATAAAAAAAAAAAAATAAAAAAAGAAAAGAAATTAAAAAAATAAGTGAAAAAAAAAAAATTAAAGAAAATAATAATGAAACAAATAATAATAAGAAAGGAAAAAGAAAAAATAAAAATAAAAATAAGAAAAATAATTTAAACTCAAAAATAGAAAGAATGAAAAATAATTCCACAAAAAATAAAAACAAAGAAAAAGAAAAAGAGAAAATAAATATAGTAACAGACTTTGAAGACCCAGAAAAAGATTTTCCAATACCTTACCAAAATGAATCCTTAAAAGAAAATTGGTTTGAATTTAACGATACTTCAGTAACATCAATGCCAATATCTCGTCTCGAAAAAGCTTTTAAAGGTAAATCAAGTGCCTATATGTTATTTTACACAAAAAAAGAAAAAGAAAAAACTTCTTTATTATCTCCACCAGATTATTTAAAAGATTTCATGAATGAATTAAATAACAATTTAGAAAAAGAAAGAAATCATTATGAAGAAGAAAAAAATTCATTTATAGTAAATATATATGAAGAAAAAATGTTTAAATTAAATAAAGAAGATAAAATTCTTAGTTTAATTAATAATGAAGAGGATAATAAATTTTTAGTAGAAAAAAAATATAAATTTAGTGATAAAGTATCAATATTATTCCAAGATGAAAAATTAAAAAATAAAAAATGCTTTTTATTTTATATTATTAATAAAGGTGAAGAAAAAATTGTTATAATAGAAAAAATTATAAATGAAGAAGTAGGAGAAATAACTTTAAAGGATATTGGATTTTATCATTATTGTAATGTTGTTTTTAGTGGCAATGAAAGTGATATATTTGATTTAAATATAATTAAAATAGGTAAAGAATATAAACCTATAGATTTAAAATTCTTTTTTAATGGAAATATTTTTGATTTAAGGACATTCGGGTGTTATACCATATCAGAATTAAAGGATATTTTGGAAAAAAAAATAAATATAAAAAAAGAAAATTTTGAAATTTCTTTTATGGGTGGAACTAAACAAATTTTTTTAATTAATGATGTAATTAAAAATAAAAATACTGGTGATGAAAAAAATATAAAAGATTTACATTTAGAAAAAAAAAATCTTTTATCAATAATTCCAAAAGATAATTGTATCTTAGAACAAAATAATGAAAATAGCAATATAAACAAAAATAATGATAATAATTTAATTAGTTGTATAGTTAAATTTGAAGATGATGAGAGCACAGTAGAAATAGTTAAAATTAGTTTAGATAAAACTTTTCATGATTTATATAATACTGTATATGATAAATTTCCAATAATAAAAGAAAAAACTGAAATAAAAGAAGAACAAGAACAAATAAATGAAGATAAAGATAAAGATAAGAATATAAATAATTTGAAATTTAGATTATTCAATGAATTAGATAATAAAATAATAGGCAAAGAATCATTTTCAAAAAAAATAATAACATCCCCTACATTTGTAGAGGGGGATGTGCGTCTAAGGATTGAAATAGGTGAACTATATAGTGAAAGTGAGATATCTTTAACCATATTAATGAAATCTTCAAATAAAGACAATTTGGAAATTGAAAGAGAATTTATTTGTGATCCAAAAAAATATACACTTTTCCAAATTAAAAAATTTTTATTAGATAATTTCATCACAAGTGAAGAAAAAGAAAATTTATATAAAAATTATCTTTTATATAGAGTAAATGTATATAATTTACCTATAAAACCATATAAAAACGAAAAAGATACTTTATCTGTTGTAGGAATAAAAGAAAGAGATGTTTTATATTTACAAAATGTTATGGACATCCCTAATGAAAAGGCTTATATAAATATAATATATAGTGATAAAGAAACTAATTATTATGATTTAATAGATTATTTCGAACCATTATCATTTGAAAATAAAAAAAAATTAGAATTACAAATACCAAAAAAGACTAAAATTAAAGAATTAAAAGAAATGATTAATAAAGATATATTACCTAATTTATTACTAGTGAGAGTTGTAGGAAAATATAATCAATTAGAAAGAATATTAAAAAATGATAATTATGATTTAAAAAAATATAACCTTGAAAGTCCAATAAATTTATTTGTAGAAAATTTAGAAGAACCATTATTTAATAATAATGACAATCATAATAATGTAGAAGTAAAAGAAAACAAGAATAAAAATAATAAAAAATCTAATAATAATAAAGATAATGAAACTATGATTTTTTTGATGCAAAAGAATAAAAAAGAAGATAAATATGAAAATAAAAAGAGATATATAATACAGAATGATCCAAATATTTTTGGTACTAAAGAATTATACGACCTATGTCGAATACATTCAAATTGGATGAATATTTCTATAGCTAAATATAATAGAGGAATGTACGATTATGAGGAAATAAAAGAATATGATGAAAATAATAATTCTATGTCATTAAAAAAGGGTAATTATTTTTTGAGAGATAGTGACTGGGTTGCAATTAAAAATCTGGATGAAGATGATGATTTTGCAACTACTTTTGATAAAGAAAAACAAATAGAAATTAAAAAAGAGAAACAAAGATTGAAAATGTTAAAAATAAAAGAAAAAGCTGGAAAAAAATCTTATGAAAAACCTTTAAGAATTAATCTTAATGATTAATAAATAAATATTTATTTAAGATAATATATATAATAATTTACTCTTGCTTTGATTATTTGTATAGTTAAATCAAAATATATAATATTAATATAATCTATATTTTTTATATT
>JAEEGK010022951.1_pt1 | contig 13056 bp, 10 predicted proteins | sample 8958771 | NCBI WGS metagenome assembly JAEEGK01 (sample SAMN16246547, study PRJNA631951) | gut metagenome | biome: gut microbiome; feature: rumen; material: SC-attached | host: Bos | place: Iran: Karaj | collected 2018-10 | reverse complement strand
CCATCGCTTACGACTGCCGCAACAACAGCCCCGCCTTTGCCAACGTCACCGCCGATGTGATGTCGGCCAACGGCATCCACGTCTTTCTCTTCGACTGCCTCCGCCCCACCCCGGAGCTTTCCTTCGCCGTCCGTGAGCTGCACTGCCATGCCGGTGTGATGGTCACCGCCTCGCACAACCCCAAGGAATACAATGGCTACAAGGCCTATTGGAACGACGGCGGACAGCTGGTCAGCCCGCACGACAAGAACGTAATCGCCGAAGTTGAGAAGATCCTCGATCCCTCGATGGTCAACTTCAAACGCAACCCCGAACTCATCACCGTTTTGGGTGAAGACTTCGACGACATCTATTTGAATAAGGTATTCGGTCTTTCGCTCTCCTTGGATCTCATCAAGAAGCACAAAGACCTGAAGATAGTTTATACACCCATTCACGGCACAGGCCGTCGCTTGGTGCCCGAAATCCTGAGACGCAAAGGCTTTGAGAACGTCTATTGCGTTGAGGAGCAGATGGTGGTCGATGGCGACTTCCCGACAGTGAAGTCTCCCAATCCAGAAGAACCTGCTGCCATGGCTTTGGCCGTGAAGAAGGCTCAGGAAATCAACGCCGACTTGGTATTGGCCACCGACCCTGATGCCGACCGCGTGGGTGTCGCCGTGAAAAAAGAGAATGGCGAGTTCATCCTGCTCAACGGCAACCAGGCCGCCAGCGTGTTCCTCTACTACCTGCTGACCCGTTGGCATGAGTTGGGCAAGCTCACTGGCAAGGAGTTCGTGGTGAAGACCATCGTCACTACCGAGTTGCTTTTCGAAATCGCCAAGAAGTTCGATGTGGACCGTTACGATGTGCTGACTGGATTCAAGTACATCGCCAGCAAGATCTTGGAGCTGGAAGGCAAGAAACAGTTCATCGGCGGCGGCGAGGAAAGCTACGGCTACCTCGCAGGCGACTTTGTCCGCGACAAAGACGCCGTCATAGCCACCAGCCTCCTGGCTGAGGCTATGGCCTGGGCCGCCGAACAAGGCAAGACCTTCTACGAGCTGCTTTGCGACATCTACCGTGAGTTCGGCCTCTACAAGGAGAAACTCGTCTCCCTCACCAAGAAGGGCATCAGCGGCACCGAAGAGATCAAGGCCATGATGGCCAAATTCCGCAACACCCCGCCTACCGAGATTGTCGGCGAAAAAGTGGTGGAAATCCGCGACTACAAGACCTTGGAAGCCAAAGACCTGCTCACCGGTAAGGTCACACCTATCGACCTCCCGAAATCGGATGTGCTGCAGTTCTTCACCGAGACCGGATCGAAAATCAGCATCCGTCCCTCAGGCACCGAACCCAAGATTAAGTTCTATTTCAGCATGAAAGGCAAGATCGAAGGCGGTATCGACGAATCGATGAACCGTCTCGACGAAAAGCTCAACGCCGCTGCAAAGCTGCTGACAGAATAATTATTCCACTTGGTTAGAAACCCGGTTCATACCTGCGATAGCCAGGCTATAGCCGGGTTCCTGCTGTAATACCTGCTTGTATATGGCCTTGGCTTGGACGTAGTCGCCCATCTGCTCATAGACGTGGCCTTTGTTGTACAAAGCGTCGGTATAAGTCGGATCACTCTGGAGTGACTGGTTGAAATAATCCAGTGCCTGCTCGTTATCGCCTAAATAGACGAAATACACATAGCCCTTGTTGAACAGCAAACGGCTATTGCTCGGCTGTAACATCAGCAAAGTGTCATAATGTGCCAAAGCCTCTTCGGGTTTTCCATGATCCTGAATATACAAAGCGAGGTCGTAACGCACCATCGGCTCATCAGGAAAGTTGACCAGCATGGAACGCATGAAATCCTCTGTCAACGGATTGTTTTGCGCCTGATAAATCGCACAAATCTCACGCTGAGGATCCAAGAAGTTGGCATCCTGCTCACGGGCAATCATGAAATTCTTCATGGCTGACACCGTATCCTGCTTGGCCATATAAGCCATGCCACGGACAAAATAAGCTTTGGGATTATAGCTACTGACCTTCAGGGCATTGTCGATATATCCAAAGCAGAGGTTGTAGTTCTGCTGCAAGAGGTTCAGCTCAGCAAGCTTCACCATCGGGCGGGCATCATACGGGTCGACTTCCAAAGCCTTGTTCAGGGCTGCCGAAATGTTAGCCTCGTCGCCCAAGAGGTAATAAATGTCCGACAACAGCAGGTAGGCATCCACATTATTTGGATCCAGCTGAATAGCGTGATTCACGTCCACCATGGCCAAGCCCACCTGTTCCTTTCCCATATACACGTACGCCCTTTTCAGATAAAGGTCTGCACGGTTCTCGTCCATGGCGATGGAGTCGTTCAAGAGGGCAAGTGGATCCCTTTCGGAATCCACTACTTCCTCTTGTTCTTTGTTTCCCGGATTATCTTTCGGAGGATTATTGTGGCAAGCCGTCAGGCCCATTACCACCATCCCCAACGAGACCACGAAAAATAAGCTCTTTCTCATACTTTATTCTTCAATCTTGTCAAGCGCTTCCAGGATTTTTTCTGACAGTTCCTCGGCCAGTTCGGGATTGTCGTCGATAAGGCGTTTCACAGCATCGCGACCTTGAGCCAACTTGGCGTCGCCATAGCTGAACCATGAGCCGCTCTTCTTGATGATGCCGGTCTCCACGCCGAGATCCACGATCTCGCCAGTGCGTGAGATACCCTCACCATAAAGGATGTCGAACTCAGCCTTGCGGAACGGAGGAGCCACCTTATTTTTCACCACTTTCACCTTCACACGGCTACCGATCACATTCTCGCCTTCCTTGATCTGGCTGACCTTGCGGATGTCGAGACGGACAGAGCTGTAGAACTTCAGGGCGTTACCACCAGTGGTCGTCTCGGGGTTGCCAAACAACACACCGAGTTTCTCACGCAATTGGTTGATGAAAATGCAGATGCATCCTGTCTTGTTGATGGTGGCGGTCAGCTTACGCATAGCCTGTGACATCAAGCGGGCTTGCAGACCCATCTTGCTGTCGCCCATCTCACCTTCGAGTTCACTCTTTGGTGTCAAAGCAGCGACGGAGTCAACCACGATGACGTCGATGGCGCCTGAGCGGATCAGGTTCTCAGCGATCTCCAAAGCCTGCTCACCGTAGTCGGGTTGCGAGATCAACAAGTTTTCGATATCTACGCCGAGCTTGGCGGCATAGAAACGGTCGAAGGCATGCTCAGCGTCAATAAAAGCGGCGATGCCACCCTTTTTCTGTGCCTCGGCGACAACGTGCAAAGCCAAGGTCGTCTTACCTGAACTCTCGGGACCATAGATCTCGATGATCCTGCCTTTGGGCAGACCACCTACGCCTAAAGCATAGTCAAGGCCCAATGAACCGGTGGAGATGGACTCCATCTTTTCGGCCTCGGCACCCAAACGCATGATGCTGCCTTTGCCAAAGTTTTTCTCAATGTTGCCCAATGTAGCTTCCAAAGCTTTCAGCTTCTCCTGCTTGATTTTTTGGGCATCTTCCTGTGATTTTTCTGTAGTCATAACTATTTATTTTTAATTATTAATTATTTACACACTATTTATCCAGTTGCAAAGATAATATTTTTTTCTTATAATAATCACAAATATTAATAATTCCACATTTTTCACACATTGGTTTGCGAGCATGACAGACGTAACGTCCGTGCAAAATCAGCCAATGGTGCGCATTGGAAAGCACCTCTTTCGGGAAATACTTCACCAAGGTATGCTCCGTCGTCATCACATTCTTTGAATTCTTGGTCAGGCCTATCCTATTGGCCACACGGAACACATGCGTATCGACCGGCATGGCAGGCTGGTTGAAAGCCACCGCCATCATCACGTTAGCCGTCTTACGGCCCACGCCAGGCAACCGTTGCAGATCCTCCATATTATCAGGTACTACCCCACCGTAATCACTCACCAAAGTCTTGGCCATACCCAACAGATTCTTAGCCTTGTTGTTCGGATACGAGATCGATTTAATATAGGTATAAATCTCCTCCTCCGTCGATGCCGCCATCGTTTCAGGATCAGGAAAACGCTCAAACAGCGCTGGTGTAGTCATGTTCACCCGCTTGTCAGTACATTGGGCGGAGAGAATGACTGCCACAAGCAACTCGTAGGTATTGCGAAACTTCAGTTCCGACGTCGCCAAGGGCATGTGTTCCTCGAAATAGGCCACAAATGCGTCATACTTCTGCTGAATCTTTGTATTTGCCATGGGGAAAGTGCTTTAAAAAGGCAAAGATACAGTTTTTGAACCTACATTCAAGAAATATCCGTATTTTTGCAACTTTAAATCATCGGTATGATTCAAGCGACAGACATCCATAAGTCATACGGGAACCTTGAAGTGCTCAAGGGGATCGACCTGCATATCGCAAAGCAAGAGATCGTGAGCATCGTGGGAGCTTCGGGAGCTGGCAAATCCACCCTACTCCACATTATCGGCACGCTCGATCGTGCCGACCAAGGATCGCTCCTCATCGACGGTACAGAGGTCAACAAACTCAACGACAAGGCTTTGGCAGAGTTCAGGAATAAGAACATCGGTTTTGTGTTTCAATTCCACCACTTACTGCCTGAGTTCACGGCATTAGAGAACATCTGCATTCCCGCTTATATCGGTGGGACGCCGAAAGACGAAGCCGTCAAGCACGCCATGCAACTCCTCGATTATCTAAATCTAACAAATAGAAAAGATCATAAGCCTTCAGAGCTTTCGGGCGGTGAGCAACAACGCATTGCCGTGGCCCGCGCCTTGATCAACAAGCCAGCCGTGGTGCTTGCCGACGAGCCTTCAGGCAACCTCGACTCAAAATCGGCCCAAGAGCTGCATCAGCTGTTTTTCAGGCTCCGCGATGAGTTGGGACAGACCTTCGTCATCGTCACCCACAACCCCGACTTAGCCGCCATGTCAGACCGAACCATCACAATAAAAGACGGCGTTATCAGTTAAGAGATAAGAGAAAAAAGATAAGAATTTAGAAAATGAGAAGATATATCATATTTGGGATTTTATTTGGTGCAGCGGTACTGTGTTCCAATGGTATCCAGGCACAAAATAACGAGAGTTACGAATCGCTGATGCGCAGCGGCAATACGAAGTTTTCAGACAAGGATTATATCAGTGCCAAAACCTATTATGAAATGGCATTGAAACGGAAACCCAACGATGCGGAAGCCAAGAAAAAGCTTGACCAGACCTTGGTGAAGATTCAGGAAGATAGTGAGCGGCAGGAGATTTTCTATGCCCACCTCGATGCCGGCGACGCCTTCAACGCACAGAATAAATATGCTGAGGCTTTGGCTGAATACGACAAGGCTTTGGCTATCTTCCCTGACGACAAGTATGTTGGCGCTCAGGCCGAGACCATCAGAGCCATCCTCAAGGAACGCCAAGATAAGCAAGATGCCTACGATACCGCTATCGCACAAGGCAACACGCTGTTGGAAGAAGAGAATTTCGATGCTGCTATCATGCAGTTTGAGACCGCTAAGGCGATCTTCCCCAACGACAACCTTCCGAAAGAACGCATTGCTGAAGCCAAGCGGCTCCAGTCGCTCTATAACGAGAAAGTAACCCGTTTCAACACGCTGACCGAGGAGGCCAACAACCTCGCACTCCGCAAGAACTTCGACGGTGCCATCCAAAAGCTGAACCAGGCCTTGGAAATCTTCCCTGACAATGTTCAGGCACAACAAAAGCTACAAGAGCTGCAAGGTACAAAGGACATCAACGACCGTTACAACGCCATCATCGCCGAGGCCGACCGCATGTATGAAAGCAAGTCATACAAAGATGCTAAGGTGCAATACCAGAACGCATTGGCTGTTGTTGCCGGTGATGCTTACGCCACCGATATGATCGCTCGACTCGATCCTCTTATCGCTCAACAAGACGCTGAAGAGGCTGCTCGAATCGCTGCAGAGCAAGAAGCCGCTAGGTTAGCCGCCGAAGCCGAGGCCGCACGTATCGCAGCAGAACAGGAAGCCGCACGTCTGGCCGCTGAGGAAGCTGCCCGAAAAGCTGCCGAGGAAGAGGCAGCACGACTCGCCGCAGAGGCCGAGGCAGCGCGTTTAGCAGCAGAAGCCGCAGCTGCTGCTGAAGCAGCTCGTCAGGCCCAAATCCAAGACATCCTTAGCGCAGCCAACGGACTCCTTGCCGAAGAAAAATACGTGGAAGCCAAAAACAAATACCAAGAGGTCTTCGCCGTTGACGCTGGAAATGCCATCGCCACTGCCAAGATCGCAGAGATTGACGGTATTTTGGCCCAAATCGCCGCCGCTGAGGAAGCTGCTCGCATTGAACGTGAACGTTTAGCGGAAGCTGAGCGCCTGGAACGCGAAAGAATAGAATCGCTCCGTCCACAGTATAACGCATTCGTCAAGGAAGGCGACAAGCAATATGCCTCCAAGTCGTTCGACAAGGCTGTCGAAGCCTACGCTAAAGCCGAAGAACTGAACATCGGCGAGACCTACCCCACCGAAATGATTGCCCGCATCAACAAGATCATTGAAGACAACAAGCTTTATGAGCTCAACAAGGATGCTTTCACCATGACGGCCAACACGCCTCGCCGTTTCACCTTCAACCCTGTTGATGTGGCTTCGCGTCGTTCCAACTACATCATCCTGAAGGCCCGCAACCTCACTCCAGGCAAGAGCTTCCCGATGATTGTCTCCTTCGGCAGCGAAAGCGGCAAGAACGGTGGTTTCGTGCTCGCCATCAACGAGAGCGAAGAAGAAAAGACTTATATCTTCCGCATCGGCGGCCAATATAAATGGTTCAGCGAGAACAACACCTGGATCGAGCTGATCTCCGAAAACGACGATGTAGAAGTGAGTTTAGTGATGATTTCAAGAAGTAATTAATATGGATAAATCTGATTGTTGTTACCAGTCCTATCTGGCTATCCTGAAAGAAGAACTTGTGCCCGCCATGGGCTGTACTGAACCCATCTGTCTGGCCTACGCCGCCGCCAAGGCGCGCGAGGTGTTGGGTGTCCTGCCTAAACGGGTAGAGATCAAAGCCAGCGGCAACATCATCAAGAATGTAAAGAGCGTCATCGTGCCCAACACCAAGGGCATGAAAGGTCTGAAAGCCTCCGTGGCAGCTGGCATCGTAGCCGGCAACCCAGACAAAGCTCTGGAAGTCATCGCTGAGGTAACCCCCGAACAGAAGCAAGCCATCTCCAAGTTCCTTGAGGACACCCTGATGACCATCGTTCCGCTCAACGTCATCGCTCAACTCGACGTCACCGTGACCCTTTACGACGGCAACCAATCTGCAAGCGTCCGCATCGCTGGTCACCATACCAACATCGTGAAGATCGAGAGGAATGACCAGGTGCTGTTCGACTCAGGTTACGAAGCCGATGCTAACGCCAAGCTCACCGACCGTAAATGCCTTTGCATGAAGAAGATATACGACTTCGCCAATACGGTCGACATCGAAGAGCTGAAGCCCATCATCGGTCCGCAGATTGAGTGCAACAAGGCCATCGCCATGGAAGGCCTAAAGAACAACTGGGGCGCCAATATCGGAAGCACCATCCTAAGCTTCGGCAACGACATCCGCATCAAGGCCAGAGCTTGGGCCGCCGCAGGAAGCGACGCCCGCATGAGCGGCTGCGAGATGCCCGTGATCATCAACTCAGGCAGTGGCAACCAAGGCATGACCGTCAGTCTGCCCATCCTTGCCTACGCTGAGGAATACCATATCGACGAGGAACGCACCATCCGCGCCATCGCTCTCTCTAACCTGGTGGCCATTCACCAAAAGACGGGCATCGGCAGGCTATCAGCCTACTGTGGTGCCGTTAGCGCCGGCTGTGCCTCAGGCTGCGGCATTGCCTATCTCATGGGCGAGAGCTTGAACGTCATCGACCATACTCTGGAGAACGCTCTCGGCATCGCCGCCGGCATCGTGTGCGACGGCGCCAAGCCCTCATGCGCCGGTAAGATTGCCGTCTCAGTGGAGTCAGGCATCCTCGGCTACGAGATGGCCAAAAAAGGCAACGAACTCCTCGGTGGCGACGGCATCGTAGGCAACGACGTGGAAGAGACCATCGACCACATCGGACGCCTGGGCCGCCTCGGCATGAAGGAAACCGACGTGGAAATCCTCAAAATCATGGTGGAATAAAGCCATTATACCATGTTTCAACGACTCATCCGATTCTGCGTAAAGCTCGTTCAGAAATATCTGCCTGAACCTTTCATCTTTGCGGTGATTCTCACCCTTTTGGCTTTCATCATTGCCATTCCAGTATGCCATCAAACCCCACTCGAAGTCATCGAGCACTGGGGCAACGGCGTTTGGTCACTGCTGGCTTTCGCCATGCAGATGGCCTTGGTGCTGGTGAGTGGATCTGCTCTGGCAGCCGCCCCCGCCATCAAGAAAGGCATCAGTGCCTTGGCCTCAAAACCCAAGACACCGGCTGGAGCCATCGCCTTGGTGACGGTCATCTCCGCCATCGCTTGCTGGATCAACTGGGGCTTCGGGCTCATTGTGGGTGTCATCTTCGCCAAGGAAATCGCCCGTAAGTTGCGCGGCGTGGACTACCGTCTGTTGATCGCCTCAGCCTACAGTGGCTTCGTGGTGTGGCACGCCGGTCTCTCCGGTTCCATCCCGTTGACCATGGCTACCCCTGGATCAGGGCTGAAAGAGATTACCAAAGGAGCGCTGCAGAACCCCGTTCCTGTGAGTCAGACCGTCCTCGCCCCACAAAACCTCATCATGGTGGGCATCGTCATCATCGCCATTGTAGTGGTCAACGCATTGATGCATCCCAAGAAGGATATGGTGATTGCCGTGGATCCTGCTTTACTACATGAAGAGGAGCACTCTCCTGCCCCCGAGGCAAGCTCACCTGCTGAAAAGATGGAGAACAGCCGTCTGTTGGCCTGGATCATCGCTTTGTTAGGTCTCTCGTACCTGGTCATCCACCTGTTCGTCAGAAAAGGTGCCTTCGACTTGGGTTCCGTCATCATGCTCTTCCTGTTTACCGGCATCATCTTGCATGGCACGCCACTCGCCTACGTGAGAGCCTTTGGTAAGTCAGTGAGCGGAGCAGCGGGAATCATTTTGCAATTCCCATTCTATGCTGGCATCATGGGCATCATCACTGGTGTGGGTGCTTCGGGCATCTGCCTCGGCACCGTCATCAGCAACGCCTGTGTGGCCATCTCCACCCCGAAGACCTATCCCCTGTTCACTTTCCTCTGTGCTGCCATCCTGAATATGTTTGTCCCCTCAGGTGGCGGTCACTGGGCCATCCAAGCACCTATCATGTTCACCGCTGGTGCCGCTTTGGGCGTGGATCCCGGCTTAACAGGAATGGCCATCTCATGGGGTGACGCCTGGACTAACCTCATCCAGCCCTTCTGGGCTCTGCCCGCCTTAGCTATCGCCAAGCTCAACGCGAAGGATATCATGGGCTTCTGCATCATCGACCTGTTTGTCACAGGCCTCATCATCTGTTGCGGTTTGTTGCTATGGGCGTAGAACACCACGATTCCAACGCCATGACTTTCGGCGAGCACCTCGAGGAGCTACGCCAGATGTTGCTTCGTATCCTTGTAGCTGTCATGGTGATTGCCATTGTTGTTTTCTGCTTTAAAGACTGGACTTTCCGCATGCTTTTGGCCCCCAGTCAATGGGACTTCATCACCTACCGCTACATCGAGAAGTTCCTGCACTGGTTAGGGTCAAGTTTCAGTTTCGACGAATACCACGTCAACCTCATCGCCACGGAGCTTTCCAGCCAATTCATGACCCATGTCACAGCGGCGTTTTATCTTGGATTATTGGGCGCCTCACCATATATTATTTATGAATTGTTCCGCTTCGTCACGCCTGCGTTGTACGAAAACGAACGCAAGTACTCCGTCCGAGTTGCCATCATCGTATTCGTCCTTTTCATCGTCGGCGTGTTGATGTCCTATTACATCCTGTTTCCTATCTCATTCAGGTTTTTAGGAACTTACAGCGTTTCAGACATGGTTGAGAGCAACATTACGCTTCATTCCTACATCAGCACCTTCACCACCCTAACGCTCATCATGGGGCTGGTGTTTCAATTGCCCGTCATCGCCTTCTTCTTAGGCAAGATTGGCATTGTGAAATCTGATTTCCTGAAGCGTTACCGCAAACATGCCTTTGTCGCAATCATGGTGGTGGCTGCTATCATCACCCCACCCGACTTGATGACGCTTATCTTGGTAACGATCCCGCTTTATCTGCTGTTTGAAGTCAGCATCAGTATTTTGAAACGGATGGAGCGTAAGCATCGTCAACACGCACAACCTCAGTGATGCCATCAACGCCTTTGATGCGATCCATCAATTGTTCAAGCGATTCGATATCAGGTATTTGAACAACGATTTTACCTTCGAACAATCCCTTCTTATTAGTATTGAACATAGCGTTCTGCATGTCGACCTGCATGTCTTCCGAAATGACTTTAGTGATCTTTCCGAGCAGACCCTGCTTGTTTTCACCGATAATCAAGATGGTAGCCTGCGACACACCGTTCTCAATGCCGTTCCATCTCACTTTGATGATACGGTAGCCGTAACGATCCTGTAGACTCTTGGCATTGGGACAATTCACCCGATGAATGGTAATGTTGCCTTCGTTGGTAACGAACCCAAAGACCTTGTCACCTGGAATGGGATGGCAGCATTTGGCCAGCTTATAATTCACGTTCTTGATATCCTCGCCGATGGACAGACATTCTTCCTCATAGCTCTCCTTTTTAATTGTCTCCACCTGCTCTACTGGCTTCTCAACACGTTCTTCCTTTTGATCCATCTCATCAGTCAGGAAATGCTTGATGTCGGCCAAACTGATCTGTTCGGTGGCAATCTTGTGATACAGTTGCAGCGAGTTCTCGGTCTTGAAGGTTCTCACCAAAAGGTCGATGACATCTTCCGTGGTGGGAATTTTCCAGTTTTTCAGCCTTCTGTGTAACATGCCTTTGCCCAACTCCGATTCCTTCAGTTCCTGCTCCTTCAAGAAACGACGGATCCTATTCCTCGATTTCTCGGTGGCCACCCAGTTGAGCCAATCGGCATTAGGCGACTGCTTTTTGTTGGTGATGATCTCCACCTTGTCACCATTGGCGAGCACATGACGGATAGGAACCACTCGACCGTTGATCTTGGCGCCACTGCAGGTCTCTCCCACCTGGGTATGGATCTCGTATGCGAAGTCGAGCACCGTGGATCCTACAGGCAGTTGTTTCAGGTCGCCTTCCGGGGTGAAGATATAGATCTTGTCAGACTTATAGTTCTTTTTGTAGGAGTTCTCCAGCGATACCAATTCGGGATTTTCAAGCACCTGCCTGACTCCGACAAGCCAGTCTTCCGAACTCTGTTTATCACCTTTATATAGATAGTGCGCCGCTTGTCCCATCTCAGCAATCTCATCCATTCGGGTGGTACGGATTTGCACTTCAAAAAACACGTTTTCGTCGAATTTCACAGTGGCGTGTAGTGACTCATAACCAGAAGCTTTGGGGACGGTAATCCAGTCGCGCATGCGTTCAGGCACTGGCTCATAAATGTTGGTAATGTCAGCGTAAACGCACCAGCAATAGCCAATCTCATCCTTGGGGGCACAGTTGATGATCACACGGGCTGCCAAAAGGTCGTACACCTTCTCGAATGGCACGTTTTGGGCTTTCATCTTGGCATAGATGGAAGGAATGGACTTGACGCGCCATTTGATCTGGTAGGTGAACTTATATTTTCCGTTTTTGATTTCCGAATCCAAACGATTCCTAATCGGAGTCAGGAAACGTTCAGCAATATGCTTGCGACTTTCTTCAGTGGCTTCGATTTTCGCCTTGATTTCATGATACACCTCTGGATTCTCGTACAACATCAGTTGTTCCTCAAGTTCCGCTTTGATCTTGTATAGTCCAAGGCGGTGTACTATCGGGATGTAGATGTACTTGATCTCGTGGAAATACTTGGCCAGACGATCGGCGCTGACATCTTGCTGATTGCGTACATCATACACACGATGGGCTACTTTCAACAGCACCGTACGCATATCATCCGCAAGCGACAAAAAGAGGTCGCGGAAGTTGTCGGAGTTATAGGCCACCCTCTCGGTATGCAGTGCCGATATTTTGTCGAATCCTTTCAAGACCGTGGCAATTCTCTTGCCATATCGTTCCTCGAGATAGTCCATGGGGACCTGCTCCTTGTAGGTGATGCCATGCAGGAAAGCGGCCACCACTGACATATAGCCCAAACCGACCTCCAGCACTGCGATGCGGGCCAGTTCGATCAAATGGAAAAGATAAGCCTTACCCGATGCCAAATATTTGCCATCATACTTCTCCAAGCTGAATTGATACGCATCTTCGACAACCTTAAGTTTCTGAGGATCATTGACATTCGGCCGAATGTCAACCAACAACGACTCATACGCTTTCTGTATGGATTCCCGTTCTTTTAATGTGTAGGGCATAAGATAAACTATTGAATACTGACATACAGCTGATGGTTCAGCATGGCATCATAATAGGGCTTCAACTCTTCGAATGTGCCGTGTTTAATAGCACACTTCCCCTTATAATGGGTAATCCATGCGCAGGTCTCGGCCTGTTCGTAGGTATGGTCGCAAACCTCAACCAGGGTTTTGATCACGTATTCGAATGTATTATGGTCGTCGTTGTGGAGCAACAGACTCTTTTCTTCTTCAACTAATTCTTCCGTCATCACGTCGACGGATTCCTGTTCCTTATTCATCTCAACAAATCGTATTTCGATGTAAAGATACAACTATTTTTTCTAATTTTGCCCACAAATTAAAAAAAATGCAGAACCGTTTCATCAAGAATATCATATTCCTGCTCTTTCTGAACCTCTTGGTGAAACCTTTCTGGTATTTTGGCATCGACCTCGAAGTACAAAACAGGCTTGGTGACGCGCTCTACGGGCAGTATCTCTCCATCTTCAACTTCTCCTACCTGTTTTATATCCTACTCGACCTTGGCATCACTAATTTCAACAGCCGTAACATCGCGAGCGA
>JAEEGK010022948.1_pt1 | contig 13057 bp, 6 predicted proteins | sample 8958771 | NCBI WGS metagenome assembly JAEEGK01 (sample SAMN16246547, study PRJNA631951) | gut metagenome | biome: gut microbiome; feature: rumen; material: SC-attached | host: Bos | place: Iran: Karaj | collected 2018-10 | reverse complement strand
CCCAATCCCCAATCCCCATCCCCAATATTTAAATATTAATTTAAAATAATAAGTAATGATAATCTAATTTTGGAACTATAGTAAAAAATTAAAAAAATACAATAAACAAATAAAATTTTAAAAATCCGTTCAACAGACTTTTCTTAAATTTAATATCTATTTTTTTGTATTAAAAATCTATAATGATTTCAAATAAAAGATATATTTGAATATGAATTAAACATTTAAAAATTCGAACACAAGTTACCGAAAATGATTGAATGGAAGATATATAATTTCAATTAATTTTTTAAAAATTGAGCATCAGCACAACTATAATCTCATTTATATTGGTTTCTCCTAATATTAATATTTTAAATTATCAAAAATTGATGAAACAAAACAAAATATAAAAGAAATAAATTATATCTTTATGACAATTAATAATTTAAATAAATATTCTATCCTTTTAAAACTGAATTTCTTTTATTGAACAATTATTATAAATTAGTTTAATTTAAATAATTTTTTTTCTGATTTTTATTATGGTTTATTTTTGTGAAATTATATATTATTTTTATACAAAAAGTTTTTATTTTATAAAAGAATGCTGAAAAACTATTTTTGGAAACTGTTTTTATTCCCAAATTCACAATATTAAATAAGATAAATTAATTATGATTCTGAGAAAATAGCCTTAATATTAAAATACTAATTTTTGTAGACATTTATATAAGTTACCTAATATGTCTATTATTAGATTAGATTAATGTTTATTCTATATTGATTTTTAAGCATTAAATTATATTGAAAATACTTATTTCAAAATGTGAATATATCTGAAATTTTTTATTTCATATGAAAATGGATGAGAAACTTGAAATTTGGATTTCATCATGATGAAAAATATGAATTAGCTTATTTTTTCAATGAAATATGTGAAATTGATTTAATGAAGAAATATATAATTTTTCACTTTCCACCTTGAGATATATTCAATATTTTTTATTTATAATTTATAAACCCAAATCATATAGTTTTCTTTTTTTTCACCATGAAAATTATTTTAAATTCCAGATAATTTAAAATTTGTGAATTTAAAAATAATCCTTATTCCATATGATTAACATCTGTTCTAGAAAAGACAATTCCCCTTCATCTCCGTATCCTTCTGTACATCAGGAGGGTTTTGTAGGAGAGTGGGAAATCCTCAAAAAATAAATCAATGATATAATAATAAATGTCATTATTCTCTATCTTCATGTACTTTCAAGTCATTTCTTCCTTTCGATTTTAGTAAAAACCTGCATTATAGTTATGTTTGGATAATTTTTGGCCAAAAAAATATAAAATTCCATGGATATAACTTAATGTATCTAAAAATCTGATTTTTTCACAGAAAGAATAGAATTTACTTATCCCTTAAAAATGGTAATTTGTCGGACATGAACGTTGATTTTATTTTTTTATTCGAAAAAATCTTTTCTTTGTTTATCTTATATTCCATAGTTAATATATCAATTATTTTTATTTTGATTCATATGGGAATATAACTAGTATTAACCCCATTCTTATAAATATTTAATAAATACATTTAATATATTTTTAATAAAATACAAAAAGTTTAAATGGTGAAATAAAAAAATTACTTTTTAATTTAAAATTAATTAATTATCTTTTCAAAAGAAAATTTGAAAAAAATGTCAAAAATATCAAAAATAACAAATGAAGGAATATCAGGAGCACAAATAGATGAATTTTCAAATGAACAATTTAATTTATTATCATTTACAGAGAAAACAAACATAAAAATAATATCCAAAAATTCAGAAGAAATAATTTTTGACATAACAGGAATAGAGCCTCCATTAGCAAATTCTTTAAGAAGAATATTAATATCAGAAGTACCAACAATGGCAATAGATACAGTAATAATAAATCAAAATACTTCAATTTTACCAGATGAAGTTTTAAGTCATAGATTAGGTTTAATCCCAATTTTGGCAGACGCAGAAGATTTTGAAGATAAAAAAGAAAATGAAGATTTTGATGAAAATAATTCAATTAAATTTGAATTAAAAGTAAAATGTTATAAAGATAATAAAGGTAATATAATAAATTCATCAATATATTCAAATTCATTAAAATTTATTCCAATGGGTAAACAAGGTGAAAAATTTAAAGGAGGAGAAGAAATAAAAGTAGTATTTAATGATATATTAATAAATAAATTGAGTCCAGGACAAGAAATAAATTTAGAATGTTATTGTATAAAAGGAATAGGAAAAACACATGCAAAATGGTCTCCTGTTTCAACTGCTTATTATAGATTATTAAGTAATATTAATTTTATTAATGATGTTAAAGGGAATGATGCTGAAGAATTAAAAAGTCTATGTCCTAAAAAAGTTTTTGATGTTAAAAAAGGAAAAGCTTATGTTAAAAATATTAGAAATTGTACTACTTGTAGAGAATGTATTAGAAATGAAAAATTTAATAAATTAATTGAATTAGGAAAAGTTAATGATCATTATGAATTTCATATTGAAAGTGTTGGGATTTATTCCCCTGAATCTTTGTTTTATAAAGCACTTAAAGTTTTGAAAGATAAGGTTGAAATGTGGACTGGAATTTTATTAGATAAAAGTAATAATGATAGAAAGCTGTCTTTAAATAAATAAAGTATTTTATTAATTTAAATTATATATTTTTTGGAATTTTTTGTTGTTTATAAATCCGATTCTTTTTTATCTTCTTTATTATCTTCAATTTTTTCTTCTTTTTTATCTTCTTTAACTTTTTTCTCACTTTTTTCTTCTTTATCATAAAATTTAGAAAACCATTCTTTAATTTTATCAACAGTGAATTCTCCCTTATAATCTTCATAACCTTTGCTTTTATCCTTATAATAATATCTAACAATAGGTTCTATATAAAGTTCAGAAGTATTAACATTTGGAATATCATTAGCCATAAAATCTGTAATTCCAAAAACAATATCTGTATTATTTTCATAAGTTAAACTATAATTCCAAATTATTTGTTCTAAAATTTGACATTTTTTACAACCAATAGTATAAAATGCTAATAAGAAACTTGCATTATTTCTTTCCATAATTTCTTCTTTAAAATTTTTGCCTACTATAATTCTTACATTATCACTAGGTTGTCTAAAAGGTATACTTTCACTTTTTAAATTTTTTTTTATTTCTCCTTTCAGAAAACTTTCAACAAATAATTTAACATTATTTTCATTTTTATTTTTTTCTTTCATTTCATAAATTTCATATTGATCATCAAAATCAAATTTAATAATAAATATAATACTATCATTTTCATAATCATCAACAGAAAAACCAAAAAGTTTTAAAATACTATAATCATCATTATTATCCATAGGATCTAAAATAAACCCATATGTTATGTTTATATTATTATCTAAATAAATTCCACTTTTTAAAATTTTTTCGATTTCTTTATTTTCTAATTTTTCATTTTTTGCTCTAACATAAATAATAGAACAAGCAAAAGAAGAATAAATTACTTCAGTAGCAAAAGAAGATAAATTTCCAACTCTTGGTAAAGAATTAAACATTATATTTTTTATTAAAGTTTCATTATCAGTAAAATTTACTGATATTATTGATTCTTTTGAATTTCCACTTTCAAACGTTTTTACAATTTGAATATCACTTTTAGGTAATAATATTTGTTTACATAATTCACTGAAACAATTTCCAAAAAGAACAAATGGAATTTTTGATGAAACATTTCTTATATTTTGAGTTATATTTTCATTAAAATTAACTACTGCCATATATGTTGTTAAAGGACTTAAAAAAGATTTTATATCTTTTGAATCAGTAATATTAATAACTAATGAATTAGCTGAATTTTTAGTTACAAATGTAAAAAAGCCTTTTGAATTATATGGCCCAACGAATTTTAAATATTTATCCATTAATGATGAATATAATAAAATTTGAGGTAAATTATCAACAGGGAAAATTTTGTTTATGTTTTTTGTATTTTCAGAATCAGATACATCAATATGAACTATTTGTCTTGGTGTATCTAAATGAGTTAATAAATCATTTGCTATTGCTATTTCTTTATTTATTTCTTGACAATCAAGACATTCTGATGGTGAATGGAAATATAATAAAGTAAATGGAATTGATTCTGTAAAATTTGTAAAATTTTCATCTGTTAATTTAGGTACAGTTTCCAAAGATTTAAAATATAATTCTAATTCTTTTTTACTCTCTTTAATTCTTTCTTCATTTTCTTTATCAATACCATTTGTATCATTAATATTATTATTTTTATCATCTGTAATATTCAACCCTTCATTTTCTTCTCCTTTAACAAAGCAAAAACAACAAAAAGTAAAAAAAAACAATGTAAAAAGCTTCATAATACCAATAAAAAAATATATTATAAAACCTTTAGAAGAAAAAAAATATTAAATTAAAAAATTAATTAAAAAAAAAATTAAACAAATATTAAAAATTGAAAAAAATATCATTAAAAAATGGAAATATTTTTTGAAATATCAGGTGCAAGAGTGAAAGGATTATCATTCCACCCTCAGCACCCATGGTTATTAGTATCATACTACACAGGAGAGATAGTATTATATGATTATATTCACAAGACAACAATAGAAAAATTTACAGGTCACGACGGTCCAGTTCGTTCAATAGACTTTCATTTTTCTCAACCATTTTTTGTATCATGTGGAGATGACAAAACAATTCGAGTATGGAATTACTCATCAAAAAAATGTCAATTTACTTTAACAGGTCATAAAGATTATGTTAGAACAGTACAATTTCATAAAGAATTATCTTGGATTATTTCATGTGGTGATGATATGACAATTCGAATATGGAATTGGTTGAATAGAACTTTATTATCAACTGCTTCTGGTCATGATCATTATGTTATGAGTGCTTTCTTTCATCCTAATCAAGATTGGATTGTTTCTGCTTCTTTAGATTCTACAATTAGAATTTGGGATTATTCAGTTTTAAGAAAAAAATTCTTCGAAGCAAGATCTGCTCAATTTGAAGTCATTGCTCTTGATGTTACAATGATTCATAAATTAGAAGGTCATGAAAGAGGTGTTAATTGGGCTATTTTTCATCCTACTTTAAATTTAATTTGCTCTGCAAGTGATGATAAAACTATCAGAATTTGGAAATATGCTAATTCTACTTGGAGTGAAGTTGATGCTTTAAGACAACATTCTAATAATGTTTCTTGTTGTGTTTTTCATTCTAAATTAGATTATGTTATTAGTGATTCTGAAGATAAAACTCTTCGATTATGGGATTTAGATAATAAAAGTGTTGTTAGTAAAATCACTAAAGAAAATGAAAGATTCTGGGTTGTTGCTTCTCATCCTAATATTTCACTTTATGCTGCCGGAAGTGATGGAGGATTTATTGTTTTTAAATGCGAAGAAACTAGAATTCCTTCTGTTCCTTTTAATGGTTGTGTTGTTTTTTTCCAAAATTATTCTTTAAAATTATGGAAAAATGGAACTGTTGATAAAAAAAATATTTGTAATTTAAATTATAGAGGTAAAGGCATTAAACATGGTGTTGTTTCTATTGTTAAAAATCCATTTATTAATGATATTAGTCAAGTTATTAATTTAATTTTGGTTACTAAAGTCAATGATAAGAATTCTATTGTTCATTGTTTGATTAAAGTTGATAAAAATAATAATAAATATGATTTAAATGAATTTTCCTTTAATGATGGTAATTCTGCTTGTTTTTTAGCGAAGAATAGATTATGTGTTTTAAAAACAGGAGGTATTTTGCAAACTGTTGATCCTACTAATCCAACTAATGTTTTTCCTATTGATGTTGGAGGAATTGATAAAGAACAATTTGATAGTATTTATCAAGCAACTCTTGGAAAATTTTTCTTAAAGTTTAAAAATGGTATTGTTTCATTATTTGATGTAAATACTAAAAAAATTATCAGTGAAACTACAGAAATTACTGATTTAAAATATGTAATTTGGAATAATAATATGACTTATGCTGCTTTAGTTGGAGAATGTAATATATTTATTGTTAATAAAAATATGGAAATATTATCTAAAATAAAAGAAAAGTCAGAAATTAAATCTACTGTTTTTGATGAAAATGATGTTTTATTTTATACTACTTTTTTCCATGTTAAATATGCTTTAATTGAATCTGGATTATATGGTATTATTAAATCTACTGAAAAACCAATTTATTTAATGCAAGTTAATAATTCTACTTTATATTATAATATTTCAAATGGTAATATTGAAAGTGAAAATATTAACTATCATGATGTTGCTTTTAAATTAAATTTACTTAATAAAAATTATGATAATATTGTTAAAATTTTACAAAGTGGTTCTGTTTATGGTTTAAAAACAGTAGAAAATATTCAAAAATCAGGGTTTCCAGATTTATCTCTGAAATTTGTAAGTGATGCAAAACAAAAATTTAATTTAGCTTTAAAAAGTGGAAAATTAGAAGAAGCAAAAGAAGCAGCTGAAGAATTAAAAGATAAAGTATACTTTGATAAATTAGCAGAAAAAGCAATGTTAATGGGAAAAATGGATATAGCAGAATTTTGTTATGTAAAAAGTCAAAATTTAGATAAATTAATATTCTTTTATACTTTAACAGGAAGACAAGATAAATTAAAAAAAGTAGGAGCAGCATTAAAACAAACAGGAGATAATTCAAGAAGATTTTTAAATGCAATTTACACAAATAATATAGATGAAAAAATTGATGTTTTAAAAGAAACAGGACATACAAATTTAGCATATTTACTTTCAAAAATACATAATAAAGAAGAAAAAGAAGTAGAAATAATGGAAGAAGCTGAAAAAAATAATAAGAAAATATTAGTAAATAATAAAGATTTAGAAGAAATTAAAAATAATATGAAATTAATTATCCCACTTAAACCAGTTGTCAATATTAAAAATAAAGAATATTATTCAAATTGGTCAACAATAACAGAAATTAAAAAGCAAAATCAACAAGCAACAATAGATAATATATTAAATCAAAGAGAAGAAGATGAATATAATAATATATTTAATCAATTATCAACTCAAACTGAAGAAGAAGAAAAAACAGTTAAAAAAGAAAATAAAAAAATTGCAGGTGGGTGGAAAGATGAAGATGAAGAAGAAGATGATGAAGAAATACAAAAAATGTTAGAAGAAGCAAAAAAAAAAGAAAAATTAGCTTCTGCAACATTAACTCAAAAAGATGATGATTTATTAAGTAGAATATCAAATAAAAGTGTGTTACCTGGAGTTCAAGTTTCATTAGGTAATTTTAAATTAGCTTTTAATTATTTAAGAAGTCAAATTGGAATTACAAAAAATTATGAAAATTTAAAAAATATAATGAAAGATATATATATGAGTTCATATACACAATTTAAAATTGTTCCTTATTTATCTCCCATTGAATATAATTTAAGAAATCCAAATTCAATTTCAAACAATAAATTAATTACTCAAAAAGGAGTTACTCTAAATAAATTAAAAAAAATGTTAGATAATGGTTATGAGACTATTTCTGATTTTGAAATGGCTGAAGGATTAAAAATATTTAGAGATATATTAAAATATTGTATTTTTTATATTGCCAATAATGAAGAAGAAGAAAAAACAATTAAAGATATTATTGGTATTTGTGCTGAATATATTTATTTAACTAAAGTCTCTCTTTTATCAGATAATGTCAAAGAAGAAAATAAAGTTAAATATTGTGAATTAATTTGCTTAATGAGTATTTGTAAATTAGAAAGTTCAGAACATAAATTTTTAATATATAAAAAAGCAAAATATTGTTGTAAAAATATTAAGAATTTTATTACTGGATTATATTTTATTAAAAAAATGCTTTCTTTTGAAAATGAATTAGGAAATGTTTTTGGAAAAGAATTTACAAAAATTAAACAAGAAGTTGAGGTATTTCAACAAATAGGAACAAATCAAAATCAATTAAATTTTGATATAAATGAAAATTTACCTAATATTAGAAGTTTTTATACTGCTAAAGATTTTAAAAGAATTGGTACTACTGAAAAAGTTTTAACTTGTCCTTTATGTGGATCAGTTGAATCAATAGAAGAAAAAGGTAATATATGTGAAACTTGTAATTTATGTACTTTAGGAGAAGAAGTTGTTGGATTTAAATTAATGGATAAATAAAATTATAATAAATCTAGAAAAGAATAATAGAATATTTAAATTAATTGAAATTTATAAGTTAACTGTTTAATATTTTTAATTTTTATTTTTTTATTGTAATTCAATTCTAGCAACATTCTTTAATCCAATTCCAACACAAGAAAACATATATTGTTTATGGGTTATAGGTTCTTCATAATCTTCATTTTCTTTTTCTTCTTCTTCACTTTCTTCTTTCTCATTTTCTTCATTATTATTATTATTATTTTCACTTGATTCAGAATCTTCTTTATCATAATCATCACATTCTCTAATATGAAATTTCACTCCTATATATTTATCAATAAATTTTAAAACTCCTTTTGTAAATTCAGTAATTTTCCCAACTTTCATTTTTGAAACATAATTTTTTTCACTTAAACACATTAAAAATAAAAATAAACTTTGATTATTAACATTACAACATCCACTAGAATAAATATCATTTAAAAATTGCAAAGTACATTCTTTAGATAAATCATTAGCAGTTTTATCAATATTATTATTATCATTAATCATATCAGTACAAAAACAAAAACCATTTTTTGTTTCTGCACAAAGAGTTAAACCATATCCCGGAGAAATTTTACTTAAATCTTTGTCTTTATATATATCTTCAGAAATCCAAACATCAGGTAAAAATTTATTTAAAATTCCTCTTGAAGAATCAATCATTTGTCTAGTATAAACAGAAGATAATTTACTTGTAAAAGCAATTCCTCTTATTTTATTTATTTTTCCTTCATCAATCCAATCAAAAGGTGAAATATATGTTATAATAGGAATTTTAAAATAAATTTCTCCTATTCCATTTGGTAAAACTCCTCTTTTTAAAACTTTAAATTCAACAGTATCTCCTATTATTAATTTTTGTAATAAAATACATGTTGACATTTTAAATGAATCAACACTATTATCTATTATATTATTTGTAATTCCTGTTAAATTTATATGAAGAGATTCTTTACCAAATAAACATATTGGTATTAATCCTTCTGCATAATATGTTATATTTCTTGAATTATCACAATCAAATCTAATATTATCTCCATAATTATTTGTTATTGTTCCTGGATTTAATGTAAATGAAGTTCCTGTTTGATTTATTTTAATTTCTGTTCCATTTGATATTAATGATATTAATTTTAAAAAAGATATTTCATATTTTGTTAATCCGGGATTAATTGATTCTGAACGAATTTCTGATATTCGAATTGGTTTGTTTAATAAAAATGAATATGCTATTTTTAAACGGAAATAATTACTTCCATTAAATTCTATATATGGGATTTTCTTATTTGGGTTTTTTATTGCTTTATCTATTTCTTCTGTTGAATTTGTATATTCTAGAATTTTAGATTTTTTATTTGAGGATGAATTATTTTTCATAATTTTTTATTATGAATGAAATAATTTTAAGATAATTTTTTAAAAAGAAAATTTATACTTTTTTCTTTATTTATTTTAATACAATTATATAATTTATTTTTTAAAAATAAATTTTATTAAAATGTCTTCACCTTTAAATACAAAATTACAAGCGTATCTTTTAATATATGATCCAACTCGTCTTCTTTCTTTATTGTATTCGAAATATGGAGATATTGAAGAAGATGAAAATTTATTATATATAAATCAATTACTATATAATAAATCAAGTCAATTTAATATACTTTTTAAAGAATATCAATATAATGATTTGATAAATGAATATTTAAAAAGATTTTATTTTTTTCAAGAAAGTAAGAATAGAATTCCAAAATTAAATGAATATTATAAAAATTATCATCAATTTTTTTGTAAACCAATATTTTCAAATTTTAATATTTCTAAAATTATGCATAGTTTTTGTGATAAAAAAGCAGAAATTTTTTATAGAAATAATTATATGTCTTTAAATGAAGAAGAAAAGTCTTTTTCTGAAAGTTCATTATCTTCACTTGATAATCTAACAAATAATAAAATAATATTTAGTAAAAATACAAGATTTCTAATTGATAATAATGAAAATTCTAGTAAATGTACTTTAAATCTTGATTCTTCAAGAACTTTAAAATCTAATTTAAATTTATTGACTAAAAGAAGTAAAGATGATTCTTTTATTAATAATGTAAATCCTATTGTTAATTTCAATGAAGATATAGAAACTAAGAAAAAAGAAAATAAATTAAATAAAAAATTGTATTCAAAAACTTTTAGGAAAAAAAAATTTAATTTAAAACATAATATTGTTGAAAAAGAAAAAGTAAAAGAAGGAAACATTAAAAGTTCATTATATTCTCTTGTGAAAAATAATTTAAATTGTAAAGTAATGAAAAATAAAAAAAATGTCATAGCTTCTCCTAAAATAAAACCTTTTTTATCACATTATAAATCAAATATTGATGAATTTAAAAAAAATAAACCTAAAAAAATTAAAGAAAAAATAAATAAAGAAACAGAAAAAATTAAAAATAAAACATATAATAATAATAGTATAACTAATCATCTCAATCATATAAATTCAAATTTTAGAAATTTTTCTAAATTATCAGCAACCTTAAATAATAATTTAAACAATAATATTAATATAAGTAATACAAATTTAACAACTACAAATAATAAAAATAGTTTGAATAATAATTCAAAATTAAATAAAAATAAAATTTCAAAAATAAATAATAATAATCAATCAAATAATAATACTTCAAATAATACAACTCAAATTAAAAATAATAAAAAAGAAATAAAAAAATTTAATTCAGTCAATTCATTAACAAAATTTTATTCAAATTCAAATATATCTCATTTTAATAATCCAAATCAAAATACCATGAGAAATTTAAAGAAAAATAATTATGGTTCAAATTTTACTTTAGTAAAAACTCCTTTAAATATAGTTCAATCAAATAATAAAGAAAAAAACATAAATAAAGAAACAAAATTTAAAAAAAATAAAACTTTTAATGTTAATATTAGTAAAAATAAGAATTTGAATAATAAAAATTCTTTTTCCAAAAAAGAAACAAAGAAAAATTCAAAAGAAAAAAAAAATAATACAATACAAAGAATAACTAATAAATCATATTCAAATTCAATTAATTTAAATAATTTAGTATTTTCAAGTCAAAGAAGCACATCAAATACATCAAACACAAATATATTATCTCCCAAAAATGGAATTAATAGTAATAGATTAATAATAAATATAAAAAACTTTCATAATAATTCTAGAAACAATAATAATATGATAATTCATACACAAACTAATTTTAAAACGTTTAGAAAAGAAATTTCTTTGAATAATACAAAGAGTATAGATGAAGAGAAAATAAAATTAAAAAATATATTATTTAATTTAAACAATAAAGAACATACTTATCAAATGAGTCAAAGAATTGTAAATCAAATAGAGGATTTACTTCAAAAATCAAAAATGTCTTATTTTAAATATAATATTGAATTAAAAGACAATATTAATAAAAACAACTGCAACGAAAAGGAGAAAACAAGTAAAATTTCTATAATTGATAATAATAATTGTAATATTAAATCTAAAAATGGAATTTGTAAAAAACACATTAATGTGAATTTAAATCTAAAAATGAAGATTAATCATGAAAATAAAAAGGAAAAAATCATTAAAGTATCACCAAATAAATAAAATGTAATAAAAGTTTTATACTTATTAAAATAAATAATCTTTATAATTAAATTCTACTATTTATATTAATATATAAATATTGAAAAACAAAATTATTTTTTCTGATGGTATTTTTTTTTATTTAAATATTTTTCATAACTTTTTTTCTTAACAGAAAAAGTTGTTGAAATACTTTTTACACTTACATTAATTGAATTATTATCATCATTATTTAATTCATTATTTCTAGAAGAAAATTTTGTATTCTTTATTTTTGTTTTTTTCTTTTTTTTAATTGAAAAATTATTTAAATCTTCAGTTAATTCATCAATATCTTTATTATTATATCTTTTCATAGATAAAAATTTCTTTTCTTGATTTCTTACTAATAAATTTTTATATAAATTTTCAAATTCACTATCCTTATTATTATTATAATTATTTTCTTGTAATTCAACATCCATATCATAATCTTTTTCATAAAAATTATTCTTATTGTTGATTTGTATTCCAATACAAAAATCAGAAAAAGAAGTCTTTTTCTTTTCACTCAAATTTATTTTTAAATTTTGAATATTTGAATAATTATCAGTAATAATAGTATCATTCTCAAATGAATTAATATTTAATTTGTAATTTATTTCTTTATTAGATACAAAATTTCCACTAAATAAAATATTCTTATCTTCCAATTTAATATAATTTTTTCTCATTTCAGTTAAATCAGTTGAAAATTCAGAAATATTTGTTATATTTATATTTTCTTTATTAAATTCTATTTTTTCATTTGATTTTGATTGATTATTTTTAGGTTTGAAACTAAATTCTGAAATAGGGGAATTTTTGCTTTTTATTTTTGGAGTATTAATGATTTCATCCAAAAAAAAAGTTATTTTATTATTTGAATTATTATTATCGTTAAAATTATTCAAGGACATTTTTTTCTTTTCAATTAATTTATTTTATTGATAATTTGTTTGATTGTAATTGACTATTCTAAATTTAAAATATAATTTATTTATTGAATTTAATTTGATTTTTTTTAAACTAAATAAAAATTTATAATCTTATATTAATATATTAATTTAAATTTTAATTTTATTTCACCTTATTTTAAAAATCAGAAACAATTTAATAATATTCAGTTGTTGGGGATTGGGGATTGGGCCCAATCCCCAATCCCCAATCCCCAATCCCCAATC
>JAEEGK010022943.1_pt1 | contig 13059 bp, 10 predicted proteins | sample 8958771 | NCBI WGS metagenome assembly JAEEGK01 (sample SAMN16246547, study PRJNA631951) | gut metagenome | biome: gut microbiome; feature: rumen; material: SC-attached | host: Bos | place: Iran: Karaj | collected 2018-10 | reverse complement strand
AAAAAAATATATTTTTAATTTAGAAAATTTAAATTTTATTTATTAAATAAATATAAATAAAAATTATTAATATAAAAAATAAATATATTAAATTTTTAAATATTCTACTTTTTACATCTTTAAATGATTTGTTAGTTTATATCTTCCTTTTTTAATGAATAATTCCATATAATATTATTAATTTTATATTTTGTTTTTATTATTTAATATTAATTTTATATTTAGCTTAAATAAAAATTATAATAAAATTAAAAAAATATTTTTATAAAATATTTAATTCATTTAAAAATTCAAATTAATATTTAAAATAAATAAGATGATAATTTTAATTTATTATTATTATTTTTAAAAAATTAAATAAATTTAATGAATATAAACATAAATTCTTTAAACCAAAATAATTTAAAATATTCAAAAAATATGTGGTTAGAAATTAATATTATAAATAAAAATAATATTATTGAAAGAAATAAAATAAAATCGTTTTTATATTTGATTTCACAAAAAAATAATTTTGAAATGGAATATATGGAAAATTTACAAAAAATATATAATATTAAAAATAAAATTTGTTCTTTTGATGAAAATGATAATGCTTTAAATAATTTATATAAAATTTTTTTTGAAGAAATGCTTCTTGAAATAGAATTACTTAAAAAAAATAGTGAAATAATATTAAATGATATAATTAAACCATTAACTAATTTAATAAAAGACACAAATTTAACTATTAAAAAATTAAATGATAATTTATTATATTTAAGAAATGAATATAAATTAGAATTGAAAAATGTGGAAAATTATAAAAATCAATATTATAATGATGTTAAAAAATATGAAAATTATTTAATAAAATATGAAAAATTAAAAAGTGAAAATAATGAAGATAATTTTTTATTAAAACATAAAGAAGAAAAAGAGCATTTATTTGAAAATATAAAAAAATCTGAAGAACAATATATTAAAATTATAGAAAATGCAAATATTATAAGAAAAAAATACATAAATTGTTCAATTGAAATATATAATCAATATCAAAATAATGACGAAAATTATTATAATGATATTAAAAATTTTTTTATTAAATTAACTTCAAATTATATTATAAAATATAATGAACTCATAAATAGCCAAAAAAAACAGGAAATTGTGTTTAAAAATTTTAATAATAAAAATTTTATTCAAAATTTTATTAAAAGCAACATTTCTAAATATTCTCCACCTAATGAAATAAAATTTATTGCCTATAATTCAGATTTACCTATAATATTTAATAATGATAATTTAAACAAAAATGTAAAAAATTTTGAAATAATCAAAAAAGTTAAAAATATTATAAATTCTTTATTTATTAATAACAATAATAGCATAAATATCAATGAAGATATATTTATTGAAAATACAATGATTCAAATTTGGAATTCTAAAGTTATTCAAAATACAAATGATATAATTGATAAATTAGAAAAATTATTTAATGAAAAAGAATATAGAATACTTTTTTTAAATAATATGAATAAATTTCGAGCAAATGGTTTATTTCAAATTAATAAAATAACTTATGAATTTTTAATTAAAGCTTTAAATTTAATATTAATTAAATCAAATAAAAATAATGATTTTGAATCAATTAAATTATGCATAATTTTATCTCAAACTTTTTATATAGTGAATACAAATAATAATAATAAATTATTACAAGAAGGGATAAAAAATAATCAATTTTTTCAAAATGAAGATTTTTGGAAAAATTTAATTGATTATTCAATTATGAATGATATGTGTAATAATAAAGAATATTTAATTTATTTAGAAGAGAATGAAGAACAGAAAAAAAAAAGAAATTATAGTATGGTATTTTCAAATTTAATTACATTCTGGTTTAATATGAAAGTTTTTAATTTTAATTTAGAAAATGGGAAAAAAATAATAAAAGAATTTTGTAAAATTTATGAAATTAAACCTGAAGAAATTATAGAAAACGAAAATATAAATAATATTATTATAGTTGAAGGAGAAGGAAATGAAACATCAAGTAATAGTGAAAATAATATTATATTAAGAAGTAGTATAGAAAATATTATTGAAAATAATAATAATGATAATAATAATAATGATAATAATAATAATAATAATAATAATAATAATAATAATAATAATAATAATAATAATAATAATAATAATAATGATAATAATAATAATGATAATAATAATAAAGATAATAATAATAATATTAATTAATAATATAAATAAAATATAAATATAATATTTAATTATTTATTAAATAAAAATTTTCAAAAAATTGAAAATAAATAAATTTTTTAAAAATTAATTCATTAAAAAAATGATTGAAAATGAAAAAGAATATTCAGATACTTTTAAAATACGTAAAACAGTTCTTCAAATGCTTAGAGATAGAAATTATAATGTTCAAGAAGAAGAACTAAACATGGATTATAATACATGGAAAAATTCAGTAAAAACAAAAAAAGAAGCATTAAGTTTTTATTCAAATAATAAAGATGATAGAGAAAAAACCATTTATATTGAATATATAGATACACCAAAATTAAATTATGATGAAATTTTAAATTTTAGTCAAAAAATAGAAAGCAAAAAAGTTGAAAATGGGATAATGATAATAAAAGGAATTTTAACTCCAAACGCAAGAAAAAAATTAAAAGAAATTAATGAAAAATTACATATTGAATATTTTGAGGAAAAAGAATTAATAGTAAATATTACCGAACATGAATTAGTTCCTAAACATATTGTATTAAATAAAGAAGAAAAGAAAAAATTATTAGAAAAATACAGATTAGAAGAAAGTCAATTACCTAAAATATTAATAACAGATCCAGTTGCAAAGTATTTGGGATTAAGAAGAGGAGAAGTAGTAAAAATTATAAGAGCAAGTGAAACAGCAGGAACATATATTACTTATAGAATTGCACAATAATTTTTTAATTATTAATATTAAATGAATATATTTATATAATTAAAATATAAAATTATAAATTGTTTTTTTTTAATGTTTATTAAAAAATTATAATTTAATTATTTAATTTATTTTGTTTATTTATTTTTTTTTTTAATTTTAGTATATCAAATATTTACCCATTTAATTTATAATTTTATTTATTAAAAAATTTTATAAAAATAATTAAATATAATCATAATTTATAAAATAAGATTATATTTTTATTTACTTTCAATATAAACTTTAACAAGTTTTACTCTTTTTTTTTTATTAGAACTATTATTAGTTGTTCTGCTTTTTAATGGATTTATTACATTTCTGCTATAAAATCCCACATCAGTTTTTAAAAATTTATTATGGTTTTTATTAATTTCATTATTAATATTTTCTTCACTATTAATTCTTAAATTTTTAAATTTTTTACTTTTAAATTCATCAGTTTTATTAAAATCACAACTTCTTTGAACATTATTTTCTGTATTATAATGACTATATTGAATATTATTATCATTATCTTTATTAATATCTTCATTATTTTCATTCATTTCTAATCCTTCATCATTTTCTTCTTTCATTTTTCTTTCTTTTTCTTTTTTAATTAATAAAGGTTTTGTATACAATCTATAAATCATCCTATTTTCAATTTCTCTAAGTTTCATATTAATTCTCTTTTCAGCCAAACTTTTATATAAAGGTCTTTTTGGTCTCCAACTTTCTCCACTTCTCAAAAAATCTGTTAATTGATATTGACATAAAGGTTTAGTATCATGACTTAACCCCGTTCCAGCAACAATGTAACTATCTCTACATTGACCATCACTGTAATATTTAAAAGGGGCAGCAAAATGATACAAAGAATGAAAATTAGAATATCTATTGTAATCATATTTTGGTTTTAAACGAATTCCATATTGATTTAATTTCCAAAATCCACCGTTGTTATAACTTATATAATTGTCTCTTCCTCTTCCATCTGATTCATATAATGTCCATCGAGGACGTGCTGTACGATATAAAGACATTTTTTTTTGTAATTAATAAAATTATTTATTTTTTTTAATATTAAGTTATATTTTTATTTTATAATAATAATTTTATATTTCTTTTTATATAATAATATTAAATTATTTTTAAATTAAATATAAATGAAAAATGAAGAAAATGAAAGATATCAACAATTAATTAAATATTCTCCTTCTACACAATCGACATACACAAATCTTTATCAAAAATTGGGTGAATCTTTACGTTCATCTATTTTTCCATTGGTGTATTATATATTTCAAAGTAAATCTAATGATTTATCTTTTAATATAATTTGTATATTTATTGAATTTTTTGAAATAATGACATTTGCATTTGAAACTCGTTATAAAGAAATTTGGAAAACCGAAAAATTTTTTAGAACTTTTTCATATTCAATTACATATTTACGTTTAGCTGAATTTTTACAAGGAAATAAAGAAATTTATTTATGTGTTTTTTATATGTTAGTTATGGCTTTTATGATTTATTTAATATTATTTTTTTATACTGCGAATTTATTTAAAAACAATAAATTTAATAAAAAATGGATATTAAATATTTTAAATATTCCTTTTTCTTTATTATCAAATGCAATTTTTTTACCATACATTCAAATGTTAATGAGTATTTTTTATTGCGATAAAGAAACAAAAACATTAATTTACATAACAGAAATTAAATGTTGGAAATATGAACATTTAATTCATTGTTTTTTTGGATTAGTTTGTCTTCTTTTTTTAATTTCTTTTCAATTATTAAACATTTACACATTTAGTGACATTGCAAAAGATGCTCAAAGTTGTTCATCAAAAAAAAGTAATGAATCAGATTTTAGTTTATTATTATTGAAAATTTATTTCCCAATTGTTAATGCGTTTTTTGACTTAAATAAATTTAATTTCACAATGTTATTTATAAGTTTCGTTTTGACATTGTATGTTTTATATACGTTTTATTTTTACCGTCCTTTTTATAATATAACCATAATGACAATGTATTTATGTTCAGTTACAATTCTCGCTTGGGTTTATGGCGTATTAGTTTTTTTATATTTTTTGAAAAACTCAAAATTTGATGGTGGATTTGAATTATTTTTCATTGGAGTTTTTTTCATAATTTTCTTTTTAATGATGAATAGTGTTCAAATGGTCAATTTTGGTTTAGTTATTTCTTTGCCTTTAGCAATAAAAACTGAAACTCTTTTTTTAGACAAAGTTGAAATGTTAGAAATGCTTTTTGATACGAATGAAGAAAGTAGAAAATCATCTATTCTTTTAAAAGGATATATACAATCTCATGAAGAGACATGTGCGATTAAAAATTGTCCTTTAAAAGAATTTTTAAAGAATGAAAATCAAATTTATTTATTAAGACATATAGAAGAAATATATCAATTAGGTATAAGTAAATTTTCAGGAAGTGCAAAAATGCGATTAGGTTATGTGCAGTTTCTTTTAAATAAATTACATAAGGTTCAACAAGCTCAAAAAGAATTGATGGAAATTCAAGATAGATGTGACCCAAATTATAATGAGCAATTTTGTATATTTCAACTTACAAGAAAAATAGAACAAACTAGTTTAGATACGGGAAAATCTAAAGGTGATAATAGTTCAACTTTTGCGGAAATTAAATATATATCTATGAAAAAAAATTTCAAAAAAGATTTGGATGAAGCTGTTAAAAATTATTTAGAATTTTGGAATAGTTTGATGGTTTCTAGTCAAAATATTGTGCAAGATATTGGAAAATTAGCTGATGTTGGTGGAAGAATTAGTAAATTAAATGAAGAAATAACAAATTTGTACACAGAAATTGTTAAAATTAATCCTAAAGAAATTGAATTAAATCAACTTTATACATCTTATCAAATTAATATTTTAAATAATATCGATTATATTAATGAAAATGATGATAATTTCGATGAAGTTGAAGCTCTAAATGATTTAGAAAATCCTTATGCGGAATTAAGCAAAGAAAATAAAATTTTAGTCGTTTCTGCTCAACCTGATAATTTTGGAATAATAACAAGAGTTAGTTTAGGTTCATTGAGTTTCTTAGGATTCATGAAAGAAGAATTAGTAAGTCAACATATAAATATTTTAATTCCAGAAATTTTTCATACTTGTCACAATGAAGTTCTATACAAAAAAACTCAAGAAATTAATAAAAATCAAATTTATGGTGGCTCACATGAAAAAGAATTAATAAAAGAATTAAATTATTTCGGTATTAATAAAGCACGTTATTTAATTCCATTAAATGCGAAAATTTATACATTAATTGGCGAATCGGGTGAATTAAATTATATATGCTACATAAACACAAGTATATATAATATAAATTCAAATGTCGATAATGTTAATAATTGTTTTGTTTTAACTAACAATGAATTTATAATTCAAAATTTTTCCGCAAATTCAATTAATTTATTAGGTCTTCAAAGTAATATGTTAAATGGAACATATGATATATTAAAAAATTTGAAGCAATTTCAGGAAGAATATTTAAAAAAATATTTCGAATATGAAAAAGAAAAAATTCCTTTCAATAGAAGAGATATGAAAAGAGCAATTTTAAATAAAAAATTTTTAAGCAATGTTGAAATAACATGGAAATTAAAAAAAGTTGTGATGGGAAATGATGAATCGAGCATATTAAGAAGTAAATTTCAAAATAATATGAACAAAGGAAAAGATAATGTGGTTAGTAACATAAGTTACAACGACAATGAAGCAAGTAATGTGACAGGTCAACCAAAAGAAGGAAAAAATTTTATAATGAATGTGAAAAAAATAAAGTTTAACAAAGTCACAAAAGGTTACATATTTAATTTTACTGTTAAAGAAAAAGACCATATTATAAGTAGTTTTTTAGTTAATAATTCAACTTCAAATATGCTCAGTAATATTAGTAAAATTAATCCACAAAATATAACCAAATCTAAAATAGATGAACCTACTCCAACACCAGATGGAAATAATAATAAGTTCAATAATCAAAATAATAATAATAATAATAATAATATAGATAATCAAGCTAATGTTTCGAGTTCGGAAAATAAATTTATTAAAAAAGATGATAATAATGTTGGCTCTAATATTGTTAGTAAAGATAATGTAAATGATTTTGGTGGTCATCGAGTTCCTGGGGATTTTATACCTAAATTTAATAAAGGTTTTGTTTTAGATGCTCAAAAAATGCGATTTATTCAAAAAGATGAAATTAATGAGCAATTTAGGGAAAAAATGAAAGGAAAAATTAAAAATCTCGCTTTAGAAAAACTTCAAAATGAAAATATGTTAAAAAAAAAGGATACTAAATCAAACACAGACGATTCGAATAAAAATTCAGATGAAGAAGAAGAATCTGGCGAAGGTAGTTTAGATGAAAATTCCGAAGAAAAAGAAGAAAGTTCGGAAAAATCAAAATCATATGATTCTGAACTTCAAGACGAAGTGAAAGAAATGAATGTTAAACCTGAAATAAAAAACATTGAAAAATTTGTTCCAACTGTTAAAATTCAAGATGAATATTATAAAGTAAACATGTCTAAAATTACATATTATGTTTATAATTACGCAACAAGAACAACCACACAACAAAAAGATTATGTTAATACAAGCAAAGTAGATGAAATAATTAAAGATGAAATTAATCAAACAAATAAAATTGATTCAGATAATAATAATAAAAAAAAAGAAAAATTAAAAAAAGAATCGAATATGACACCCGAAGAAATTGAAAATTCTAAAAAAAAAACAGATGCTCCAATTAGTAATAAATCACATGAAGTCACAACATTCATTAAATCTATTCAATTTGCTTTACAAAGAAAAGATGAACAAAAAACTGTTTTTTTTATAAAAATGGTTTGTTTTGGTATTATTATTGTTATTCTCGGAGAAATTATTTTTTATACTTTTTATCTCAAACAACGTTTAAATAATATTGATATTTATTTAGAATTATTATCTGCAGGAAATAAATTTTTTAAATACAACGCAATAGCAATTCTTGAAGTAAGAGAATTAACATTACTAAATAATTTTAATTACAGTGTTGTTGGTAGTGAGGCAGAACGTGTTGAATATACAAATGAACATATAGCTGCAGTTAAAGAATTATATGGCCAATTATTTGATGAATTAAGTACAATCACAAGTCAATCTATGATGGTTTCTAAAAATGTTTTTGGTGTTCTGAATAACAAAACAAATGATTTACAAATGCTCAATGCGAATTTAACTATTCAACAAGTGCAAATGAGCAGAAGTACTGCTTTTACTTTAATGGTTGCCTCTTTATTTAAAATAAGTAGAAAAGAAATAGCTGATATTAGACCTTTGGATGATGATGTTTTTATATTTATGTTAAATAGTTTAAATGCCAATTATCAAAATTGTGAAGAACAAAAAGATTTATTTTTTGAACAGATAAAAAAAGCCTTTGAAAAACAAATTGTTCATCTTATTATAATTTGTGTATGTTTTTGTATAGTTAATATTCTTTTATTTTTTGTTTTTAAATGGTTTTATGAACAAGTGACAATTAAAAAAGAAAGTTACATTCAAGTTTTTTATTCAATAAATGGAAAAATTCTTTTAGAAACGAGCTCTCGTTGCGAAAAATTTTTATTAAAATTGAACAGAATTACAAATAAAACAAGCGAATTAAGTATAGATGAAGAAAGTCAAAGTGGGATGGCTAATTTTGAAGAATTTGATGATTTAATTCAAAAAAAAGATGATAATAAAGGAGGAAGAGGACACAACAAAGATCAAAAAAGAGCTAATCCATATATATATCTAGTTTGGATTTTTATTTTGGCAATTGGATGTGGAAGTTTATTATTTTGTACTGTTTATCAAAGTTTGCAATGCGACAATGGAAAAAAAAGACAAACTCAAGTTTCGAGTGAAGTAACATTACAAATTGAAAGTATTATGGCTTTTAATTTAATGAGAGAATACTTTTTTAATCCAAATGTTACATATAATTTCGCTCCTTTGTACGAAGTGGTGGGAACTTTAATAGATAAAGTATATGGAATCACAGAAACTAGTTTGAATGAGATTAAAAATAATATTGATTTTTCTAATTCTGATAGAAAATTATATAATAAAATCATGACACAAAATTTATGTGAATATGCGAAATTAAATGGAACGGAAGAAGAAAATGAATTCGAATGTAATGATGAATCTGATGAAACAATAAAAGAAGGATTAACTATTGTATTAATGCATTATATGGAGGAATTAAGAAATATATATACACAATATTTAATATTAGAAAAAACGCAGAATTATAATAAAGATAAATATAATATGAGATATAATATGACATTGAGATTACAACCTGCTTATGAAGATGAAGCAAGAACTATATTAAGAAAACATGAAAATGGCACAATTATTTATAGAGATGAAGAATTATGGCCAAATATAATTCAAAAAAATAAAAGTGTAGCATATCTTCAACAAAGATATAATGATAGTCATCCACTTAAAATATTTAACAAAGTTGAAAATAGAAAAATTATATTTTTATTAAAAAGTATTATTATTCCTGCTTTTGATGAATTATATGAATTATTAATTAGCAAAGCTGTTTTTGATAGTAAAGGAATATTTGAAATAGAAACTATTGTTAATATTGTTTTAGGTGTTATTATAGTAATTTTGTTTGTTTTTGGATGGAAAAGACATGAAATGAGTTTGAGTGAAACTATTAATAAAGCAAAAAAAATGTTAAGTATTATTCCAATTGAAACTTTAATGAAAGTGAAAAACATTGCAAAATTACTTAATATTGAAGCAAGTGAAAGTGATCATAAAACTAGTGCTTTATGGGTTCAAAATATGTAATAAAAATAGTAATAATTAAAATAAAATAATTGAATAATATTCTTATAAATAAAAATATATTATTTTTTACTATTAAAATTATAATTAAGATTAAATTTTAAATAAATAATTTAATGTACAGAAATTTATAAATTTTTTATTATTTACTATTATTTAAAAATATTTATTATTAAAAAACATTTTCTTATGAATTAAAAATATTTTAAATATAAAAAAATTATGATTTAAAACATTTAATTATTTTTCTATTATTTGATAATATTACATTTTTTGTTCCATTATTTTCTAAATTTATTTTATTAATATTAAAACTTTCTTCAGAAATTGGATGATTAAATTGTAATTCAATTTCACCATTTTCAACTAAATTCACAATCAATTTATTTATTTTATCAATACTAATAATTTCATTATTAGGAATATTAATAACTATTATTTTTTTATTAGGTAAAAATGAATTAAAATAAATTAAAGTTTCATATTCAATTGAAGTAATAGCCTTTAAGCCCTTAGGAGGCGACCTTTTGAAAGACATACTTCCAAAATTCCTAGAAAAAAAAGAGAAAGGAAAACACAAGCTCCAAAAATTAGAAAAAAAACAAAAAATGATGATGAAGAATACAAGCCAACTAAAAAAGAATTAGATGAAATTTAAGAAGAAGAGAAACTTCCTCAAAGTCAAAGTAAAAGGTCAAATAATAAAAAAATCATCTTTTGAATCAATTTCAAAATCAAAGAAAAGATAATAACAACTATCCAAGAGTCACAAGATTTATAGGAGGAGGTGATGAAGAATACATACCAACTCAAAAAGAATTAGACGAAGCTCAAGAAGATGAAGAAAAAAAAAGTGGATTTGTTTATTCTATGAAAAGATTATTTCAAAATGAGAAAAAATTATATGAAAGTTATTAGTTAGCTAGAGCTTATGTTGATGCAGTTATGGATCTTCCTCCAACTTATACAATTGGTGAAAAATTTGATTTTAACCAAATTGTTCCTGATCCTGAAACTCCTGATTCAATACAGTTAAAATTAAAAGCAGTTGATAAAGCTGAAAAAGCTTGGCTTTATTTTTGTGAAAAAAAATTTAAAAAGAAATGAAATCAAAATATTAAATAAATAAAAATTATTAAACCATTTAAGTTATTTAATTATAATTCATTTCTTTTAATATTATTTATCTTAAATACAATTAGTTCTTTTTTATGTTAAATATAATATATTTATGGGGATTGGGGATAGGGTCAATCCCCAATCCATAATGATATTCTAATAAATAAAGAAGAATATTAAAAAATATCTTTTTATTTATTTTTTTAATTTTATTATTAATAATATTTAATAAAAAAAATGAGTCAAGATAAAGCAAGCAAAGATAATGATGATAATAATTTAGCAAATAATCAAATAGAACTAATAAAGAATGGAGATAATTTAATTGGAGTTAAAGAAGCTAATGATAATAAAATGAAATATAATGCTCCAAATACTTTAGATAATAGTTGTTGTAATTGTACTGAAAAAACAAAATTTTGGTTAAGGATAATTTTTTGCCCTTATTATTTTGTTTATAATATATTTGGTTTTTTTTGGGAAAGAAGATATCAAACAGAGCCATTTTATCAAAGTGGTTTATTTAAAGATAATGTAATATTTTTCTTTTTATCAATTATAGATATGATATTGGTTATTATTTATAAAGGGCAATTAAGTATTTTATTTTTTGTTATCAGACTAATTTCAGACTCTTTTGGAATACTTATATGTTTGTTGGCTATTGGATTATGGTCTGAAGAAGCAGATGATGAAGATCATATGGAGCCGGCCTGCGGTTTGTGTACTGTTATTGGAAATGTTATAACAGTTGGACTGGATATAACTTCTATTGTTTTATTTTTTATTTCAGATTTTAAATCTAATATAATTTTATTAATATCTTTAATTGCCCATTTAGTATTTCCTATAATATTTCCTTTTATTAATTTCTATTGTTGTGATAATTGAAAAAGATAAATAATACAATTCAAATAAAATATTTCAATTAAATATTTTATTATTTTAGTGTCTGAAAACTATTTTATTTCTTCAATAAATAAATTTGTAATAGATTATATCAAATATTATTTTTTAAAAATTATAGCGAATAAAAAATTTTAGTTTAAATAATATTTAAGTTATTAGATTTTGAATAAAAATTATTTTTAAATTCACAACATGTGGATTCAACAATTCTTTAGCATAAGAAGGGCCATATATTCCTTAACAATCATATCCAAGATTCTTCCAGAGAATGAACCGTGTGCTTCTTCGTCGATACCCCATGTGTTAATTGACCATCTTTAATTACTACATCTTCCTGGAATTTTGAACCTTCACGGGTTAAAAGGTATGCCTCCACTAATGTGGTCGTGAATAGCACCTATTCCTCCAAACCTTGGAGACAAGATGTATTCCTGTACTCTCATTAAGGATTTAGCTTCAGCACTTGACTCATCTGGAGAATGTGCATATTAATTTCATCTCCATCAAAATCAGCATTATAAGGTGGACAAACCCATAAATTTAATCTAAATGTTTTATAAGGCATTACTCTTACTTCATGAGATATCATGTCTCATAACAACATCACCATATTTAAGGTTTTCTGCAACCAGCTCTTTATTTTCATCTAAAACCCTGACTTTCATCTCTTTATCATGGAAGTGCTTTTTAACATAGTTAACTCCTATGAACATTAGAACCATTAAGGATAGCTTCTTTTAACTTTTCAACATTCCAATCATTTACAAAAGAGGGCACAGTTCACCTCTTTTGCAATTATATCAGGAACACCGACTTCGTTGATACTAATGCTTGGGTCAGGTGAGATCACGTTACGTGCTGAGAAGTTTAAACGTTTTAAATAAATCAGAAGGAAACAAATAATAAATTGCAATAAAAATTTTACAAAACCTTTTTTAAATGTATCTAAATCATTATTAGTTGATTTCATAATATTCATATTTTGTATCCCTTCTAAATCTTGTTTTGAATTATCAATATCATCCATTCTTTAAAATTAAAATTTAAATTAAATTAAATAAATTAATTTTTAATTAATTTTAATATAATTTATTATTTAATGATTAAAAATATTATTGTGAAAAAAAATATTCAGATACTTATTTGTAAGAAATTGAT
>JAEEGK010022939.1_pt1 | contig 13061 bp, 8 predicted proteins | sample 8958771 | NCBI WGS metagenome assembly JAEEGK01 (sample SAMN16246547, study PRJNA631951) | gut metagenome | biome: gut microbiome; feature: rumen; material: SC-attached | host: Bos | place: Iran: Karaj | collected 2018-10 | reverse complement strand
TTCAGCATGTAGTCCGACGTGAGTTTCACGTTGAATTTGACGGAATCGTGGCCGATCTGGATTTCATCCGCCTTGTCGCCCTGATAGGCGGCACGGAGCTGGGAGGCGACGTCCGTGGCGGTCAGGCCGAGCTTGTGGGCGCCTTCCTTCAGGCTCATGACGATTTCGGGCTTGCCGGGTGTGAGATCGTCTGAAATATCCATGATGCCCTGGTAGGAGGCGAGTTTTTCGCGCAGTTCGGAGGCGGCGCTCTTCAAATCATCGAGATTTTCGCCCTGCAGGCGGATTTCGATGGCCTTTCCGCCCGGTCCGTCGAACATGTCGGCGAATTTCATGGCGGTGACGCCGTAGATTTCCGGCGTGGCTTCACGCCAGACGTTGATGACGTCCGCGATGGTCGATTTGCGTTTGTCGCCCGGCAGCAGGTCGAGATAGACGGTGAAAAGATGCGGGCCAGAATCGTGGACATCCGAATTGTTCGAATAGTTGACGGAAATGGATTTCACCAGATCCATTCCTTCCGGCTGGTATTGATTAAGCTTTTCGTTGACGGATTCCGCCGCTTTCATGATGATGCCAGCGATGCGTTCGGATTCCGCAAGCGGCGTTCCGGGAGGAAGTTGCACACGGCAGACGACGGTGTCGCCATCGGACTGCGGGAACGCCCTGAACTTCAGGTAGCCGGCGGGGAACATCGCCATGGAGAAAATGAAAAGGCCTAAAGTCAGGGCGAACACGATGTAGCGGTTCCGTACGGCGGCACCCGTGATCTTCGCGACGACGTTGTTGCGGAAGAAATCGATGGCGTTGTCGATGCGGTTGCGGAAGCGGTTCGGTTCGGGATAGCCGTCATGGAATGTGTGGGCAAGATGCTTGGGCAGGATGAAGAAGGCTTCGAGGAGGCTGATGCTCAGGACGATGATGAGCACGGTCGGAATCTGGATGAGAATCTTGCCGATGTTGCCTTTTAGGAACATCAACGGAGCGAAGACGCAAATCGTTGTGGCGAAGCTGGAAATGACGCCGGAAGCCACTTCCTTCGTGCCGTCGACGGCCGCCTGGATGGACGTCTTGCCGCGGTGCATATGGACGGCGATGTTGTCTGAGATGACGATGGCGTCGTCCATGAGCAGACCGATGGCGATGAGCAGGGCGAACGTGGAGATCATGTTCAGGGAGATGCCCATGCAATGCATGACGAAGAGGCCGCCGAGGAAGGAGGTGGGCAGGCCCATGGTCACCCAGAAGGAGAGCTTCAGGTTGAGGAAGATCCAGAGGGCGGCGAACACGAGGATGACGCCTTCCATGGCGTTCTCGCTCACCATGTCGATACGCGAGCGGATTTCGGCGGCCATGTCTCGTGAGATGGCGTAGTTCAGGCCGTCGGGGGCGGAGGCTTTCTCTTCTTCGAGAATCGCCATCACTTTATCATATATGGTAAGGGAGTCGGCGGTTTTCGCCTTCGCGACGGAGACGACGGCGGAGGCGTTGCCGTTGAAGACGGATTTGGCGTCTTCCGAATCGAAGCGCTCCGTGATGGTGGCGATGTCCTTCAGCCGCAGTTCGGATCCGGATTCGGAGGAGATGACGATGATGTTGCCGAAATCCTCCGCCGTCTTGCGGCGGTCGTTGAACCGCAGCTTGATGTTCTTCATGGACGTTTCCAGCGTGCCCGACGGAAGGTCTTGATTCTGAGTGCGTAAGATGGACGCGATCTTCGCGACGGAGAGGCCGTGGGCTTCGATGATGTCCGGATGCAGTTCGACGCGGACTTCCAGATTGCCGAAGCCTGAAATCGTGACCAGCGCTCCAGGCGATGCCAGTTCGAACTTGCGCTTCAGTTTCTCGCAGTAGTCCTTCAGGCTCTTCATCTCGCAGTCGCCGTAAACGACGATGGAGACGACTTGATCCGTGAAGTTGAACTGCTGGATGTTCAGTTTTTCGAACTCGCTTGGAAAGGTCGTGATGGCTTCGACCTTCGTCTTGATGTCGTTGTAGAAATCATTCCATTCGCCGCCGTCCGCCATTTCGACGCGGATGTTGACGGCGCCTTCCATGGCGTTCGTCGAAATGCTTTTGATATTGGAGACCTGCGAGATGGCCTCTTCGATGGGCACGGCGATGGCCTCTTCGATCTCCTCCGCCGTGGCGCCCGAATAGGCGCCTGTGATCTGCAGCGTCTTGGGGGAGAATTCCGGCATGGCCTCCCGTTTCAACTGGTTGACCGTCAGGAGGCCCATGACGAGAAACGCGGCCATCATCAAATTGGCGGCCGTCGGATGCTTGGAAAAATATTCAATCATGGTCGTACCGCCCTATGTTATTTGTTGAGAAGCTGTTGTGTCTTGGCGGCATATTCTTCGTCGATTTCCGCGTCCAGTTTCATGCCCGCGATGACGGGAACGATGTCCGACGTGACGACGATGTCGTTTTCATTGACGCCTTTCTCAATGATGGAATGGGCCCCGAGATTGTATTTCACGACGACGGGGCGGATGACAAGTTTCCCGTCCTCAACGACATAGACGGAATCTTCATGGACGGCGTAACGCGGCAGGACGATTTCGGAACGTTCGGAGCCCTTGATGGAGACTTTGCAGAAGAGGCCGCGTCCAAGCGGCAGATGCGGAGAGTCATCCCCGACGCCGTACGGATTGTCCACGCCGATGACCACTGGCAACATGCGGGTGTTTGGATCGACTTTCTCGCCGAAACGCAGGAAATAGGCGGGCCAGCGGAAGTCGTCCTGATCAGCGGTTTCCACGGTGAATGTCAGCAGGTCGCGTATGTCTTTGCGGGATTGCTCCGTTACTTTTTCCGCCTTGCGAGGCGGCAGGATGGCGAGAAGGTCCGGGGCGAGGTTTGTCTCGACTTCCGCCTTGGCAATGGAATCGAGCTTGCAGAGGACGGTTCCCGTTGCAGCGAACTGCTGGAGCTCCGCGTTGACATCCGTGACGCGTCCGTCGTACGGAGCGGTGATGACGGCGTAGGAGGCGTTCAATTCCGCCTGCTTCAAGGCAGCCGCCGCGGAGGTCGCCTGCGCTTCGTATGCGGAGATTTGGGCGGGAATCAGATTGATTTCCGACTGGAGGGACGTGATCGTGTTCTCCTGCTGGAGGACGGTCAGCTCCTCTTTCTCCAGCTCCTGGTCCGAAATATTCTTATCGGCATTGAGAAGGCGGTTGCGTTCGAGATTCTTCTTGTTGAGCGTCAGCATTTTGTCGAGAATGGCCTTCTGGGAGGCGAGATTCTGCTTCTTGACGTTCAGCTGTTCCATGTCCGCCTGAATTTTGGTGCTTTCGGCCTTCGCCTTGTCGATGGCGAGGCGGTATTCCGTATCGTCGATTTTCGCGATCAAGTCGCCTTTGTGGAGGAACTTGCCGTTCTGCAGGTTTGGATTGAGCTCGATGATCTTGCCGGAGATTTGCGTGATGGCGGACCACGTCTTGTCTGGCTTCGCCTCGCCAAATCCGTGGATGACAGGGCTGAAGGGAATCTCGACGGCCTTGATGGCGGTCACTTTCTGGACGGATTCCTGCGGCGGTTTCCGCATCGGCCTTGGGCCGGTCTTGACGACGATAATGGTGGCGGCGATGATGGCAATGAAGATGACGATGGCTAATACGGCTTGTTTTTTCATGTTTGGTTGCTTCTTCGGACGGTGTTTTTTTGTTTTACTATCATTATAGAATATATTGTTTTTTGGTAAGATTTCCAGTAAGACGCAGATGGATAACAGGATGGAAAACAGCAATTCAGACAAGTTCCATGCGGTCATGGACGGGACGGTCGTGAAACCGCCTTATACGGGCGTGCAGAACTCTGTCCAACATGAAATCGCGGCGGAACTGCATGCTTTGAAAGGCGTCCATTGCACGGCGCTGTCGCTGGAAGATTCTCCCGTTGCGGAAGTTGCAAAACAGTGCAGCTCGGATTCCATCGAAATCCATTCTGCTACGGGAAATGTCTGGCGGCGGATCTTGTGGCAGCAGACTGTCTTGCCGAAACTGCTGAAAACGCTTCATGCAGATGTGTTCCATGCGTTCGCCTACACGGCGCCGTTGCGCTGCCCATGCCCATATGTATTGAATGTTCACGACATCATTGCATTGGAGCATCCGGAGCTTTGTTCGACGTTGAACCGCTGGCACATGCGAACGTTGCTGCCGCCCTCTGCGCGGCGTGCCGCGCGCATCATCGTTTCGACAAAACATGTCGCGGAACACGTCCATGACGTTTTGCAGATTCCAATGAAACGGATCGTCGTCATTCCGTTGGGTGTCGATTATCAACGGTTTTCGAGACCGTTACAGCCACCGGCGGAATACAGTTTTGATCGTCCTTACATCCTGTTTGTCAGCAATATAGAACCAAAAAAGGATTTGAACACGCTGCTGGACGCATACGACGCTTGCGCGAATGACTTGCAGGCGGATTTGGTTGTCGTCGGACGTGCTGCGTGGAAATGCGATGCGGTCGTGGAACGACTGAAGCATTGGAACGGCGCAGGGCGTGTCAGATGGCTTGACTACGTTTCCGACGATGCGTTGCCGTCGCTTTATCAGCATGCAAAATTGTTCGTCATGCCGTCGATTTGCGAAGGTTTCGGCATGCCAGTTTTGGAAGCAATGGCGGCTGGAACGCCTGTTATCCACAGCGATTATCCCGCGTTGAAAGAGGCCGCAGGCGGTTGTGGAAAAGAATTTATGGTAGGAAACGCACAGAGCTTGGCGGAAACAATAAAGCGTCTGTGGCAATCGCCACAGACGCTACAGGAAATGGCTTCCGCTGGAAGAGAATACGCTCGCCGCCAGACATGGAGGCAGTGGGGAGAAAAAGCGGCTGACGTGCTTCGCACTGTATCGCTAAAAGCTAAAAGCTAAAAGCTAAAAGCAAATACAATAGATAATAGCTAAAAGCAAATACAGTTGTATTGTGTGTAAAGGATAATTCTTTTATGCAACGTTTTTATTCAACGGGTATTTTTTTTACAAATATTGCAAAAATACAGGCTGCTAAATCTTTGTAATATTTTAAGACATTATTATAACATATAAATTTATTCAATTCCTTGTTTGTATCTTGAGTTGTTTTGTCTTGATATAAATCGTAATCTATTGGAATCAACAATGAATGGGGATAGCGTTCTTTTTTTTGCTTTATCTCCATCAAGTCATCTATAAAAAATGCATCATGTAAATGACGTAAAGGTGTGATTTTATATGCAATCAAACCCAAAGTGATAAGTGTAAAAATAAAAAAATAAACTAAAAAATGATATTTTGCGAAAAATAGATAAGAAAAGAATGCGAAAAATAGGTAAGAAAAGAAAAACAACAGCACAATATAGACAATTTCTTGCAAATAGCTTAATACCAATATCTTATCATGATTTTTCTGTTTGCCCTTCTTTAAACAAGTGTGGCAAACAGCAATTGTCTGGCATTTAGTATTTTCTGTAATAATATCACGGGAACGTAAATTCCCATTTTTGATAAAAAGATATTTATGCAGTTCATTAGTTTTTGCGCAAATACTACACCATAAATTGCTATTATCACATTCATTTGCTGGCGTTGATTCAGTGTTGTCTGTGTTTTTTGTTGGATTACATATATATTTCTTTAAGCCGTCAGGAATTGCTACAATGTTTTTGTATTGATTTTGTGTTTTTGTAAAGAAGATAAGCCAAATCATTAAACGTTTATCGTTAATTGTATTAATTTTTCTGTCAAACAATAGAATAGGAATTAATAAACAAATAGAGAAAAAGATAATGGAAGGAATCATTCCAAACGCATCCTGAAGAGCAAAAGAAAAATCATATATCAAAAAATGGTATAAAAGAGTTACCATTCCTGACCAGAATTTACTAGAATAAAATGGAAGTAAATAAGAACAATGAAGAAAAAAAGTTAGACAAATAAAAGATGTGGACAAAATCATATAAAAAGCAAAAGACAACAATCTTTTATCTAAAGAAAAATGGAAATAAAAAAACAATATGATTATGAAACTATAAAAAAATAAAACGGTATTGTTTATCTTCAGTTTCTTTTTTAACGAGTCTAAACATTCACGACATGACGTGAATGTTTTAATAACCATGTATTTATGAGACTCAGTATTTTGGGGATTCCAAAGAACGAATTGCTGAATCACCAAATCATGGGCATCGGTTTTGGAACAGAAACTACAAAATTTATTTTCTGTTCCAAAATCTTCGCCCATAATAAATGACAATTTTGAGAGTTTTGTCTGAAAATTATGAATTACCGCCCATAAACAGCGATTTCCACGAAACGTGTGTCTTCTTCGGCTTCGCCGCCGTTTGTATAGACGCGGACATAGCGAGCCTTGGAGCCTTCATGCTGTCCATCGGCCTTCTGGGCATCCACAAGTTCGCCCCACCAGCCGGCCTGATAGGTCGGATCCTTTCCTTCGCCGAGGCCTGCGCTGTTGTCGTAGTCGTTGTTGAAAATCGTACGGCAGTTTTCCTTCATCTCTTCGTCGTCGGCGATTTGGACGATAACGTCGCGATAGACGACGGCATTCTTGTAGTAGTGCCAAACGACGACGCAGTAGATTTCATGCACGTCGCCAAGATCGATCTGAACCCACTGCGGTTCGCCGGGGAACATTTCGACGTAGTCTTCTTCGTTACTCTTCTTGTTACCGTCGGTGACTTGCGCAACTGTGCCGCGCATGGGCTCTTCGTCGCCAAGATTGGAGGTAACAGGCTTGTTGAGGGCGAGATTGACGAGATCGGCGGGCACCATGAAGTCGGGCCGTTTTTCGATTTCACGATAGTTCGGTGGCGGCTTGAAGCCTTTCGGATAACCAGGCGTGGCACGCGTGACAGCGTCAGGCGTGAGGCCGAGATCCAGCGGGACCAATTTGATACCGCCAGCCAAAAGCGAATGGATTTGGGCGTTGATGGCCTGTTCGAGGGAATGCGTCGTCGTGGAAGCGCCTGTGATGGCGTCAACGGCGTTCGGAGCATCCACCGTCGAGTCGATGACGATGCCGGGCTGGCCGTCAACGATCATCGGCAGATTGTTGAACTGTGCGGCCCATTTCGGATCGGACATCATGCCGCCGAGACCGGGCGTTTCTTGATGGTCGTAAACGCGCAACGCCTTGATGCGCTGTTTGTCCGGCGTGACGGCCAAAATGCCTTTGAAGGGGCCTTCATGGCCATGGCCTTCGATTTCGAACAACAGGGCGACGAGTTCGCCTTTTTCATCGCGAGCTTCAAGCATTTCCAAGTCGCCGACTTTCTTTTCGGAAACCTGCTTGCCGAATTTCTCAGTGACGACTTCCTGCGAATCAGAGGAGACAAGCAGGCCGGACGCGTCCATGATGGCGCGGATGCGGTTGAACTTTTCATTGGCCTTCATGCGGCCTTCCCACATGAGCGGCGGGAACGTCAGCAACGTGGCCGCGATGGCGCAGAGGACGAAAACGTACAGAATGGAATAGATGGGGGAGTTTTTCATTTGGCGGCCTCCTCCTTCGCCTTGGGGGCGAAGAGCATGTCCAGCGAGGGGGCTATGCAGTCTGCGATGAGTATTGCGAAAACCATGGCGTATGGATATTTAGCGAAGCACCGCATGAGAATGGACAGCGTTCCGACGATGAAGCCGTAGATGATTTTGCCCGGCCAGCGGCGCGGCGCATTGCCTGGATCGATGGCCAGCAGGACGCCCGCCAGCAGGAAGCAGTCTTCAGAGAAGATCAACTGGAGGTTGCCTTCAAGCGGAAGTTTCTGGTCTGGAATCACATACGTTGCGAGAAGCCACGGCATCAGAGCCAATGGTAGGTAGATGAACAGCGATGACGGATTGGAGAGGATTTGGATGGCGAGGCAGCCGAGCAGCAACCAGATGCCATTTTCCCACGCGACGCCGCCTTCGATGGCGTTCAGATTGCCCATGCTGGCTCCAGCCGTCGTGGCGGGATAGCTGAAAAGAATCATCGCTGCGCCAATCAGAGCGGGATTGAAGATGGCGTTTTTCGCGCCGCCGAAGACTTCCTTCGCGAAGACCGTGCCCGCGATGGCGGCCAACAGGATGACCCACCACGGCATCGTTGGCGGTACAAGTAGCGAAAGCGCAAGACCATAGACAAACGCACCGCCTGTTACGGGCTTCTTGCGAACAGCAGCGAACGCGAGTTCGACGGCCATGCCCGCAAAGCCTGCGATGATTGCGAGAACGAGCGGCCGCCAGCCAAAAACGCCTGCGCTGAAACCAACCAGCAGGAGGGAGCACAGTAGCAGGGCGGTCAGATAGCGGGCCTGTGCGGCGGCTTTATCATCCGATTGCCAATTACCGATGAATAGTTGAAGTTGATGCATATTTGATTCCTTATCGGATGTTAGAACTCGTCGGCGAAGATGTTCTCGTTCTTGAAGCCTTTGGCCTGCAATGTCTTACGGGCGGCTTCAAGCATCTTGGGCGGACCGCAGAGGAACGCCTGGCGGCTGGGCGAAGCATTTTCGGCCAGTTCGCGTGCGACGCTTTCGTGGATGAATCCCGTCGCGCCTTTCCAATCGGGGCACTTTTCGGGTTCGGAGAGGGCGTAGCAGATCTTCATGTTGGGGAGCTTCTCCGCCATGGCCTTGAATTCCGCTTCGTACAGCAACTGATCCGTCGTGCGCGCGCCGAAGAACAGCCAACAGGGCTTCTGCGGATTCGTGGCGGCCACATGGCGCAGGAGAGAACGCATCGGCGCCATACCGACACCGCCGCCCACGCAGACGAGTTCGCTGTCCGCCGATTCGTCGAGAACGAAATCGCCGTAGGGGCCTGTGAAGGTGACTTCATCGCCTTCCTTGACGCTATGCAAATACGTGGAACCGAGGCCGTTGGGAATCAAACGAACCAGCAGTTCGACTTCGTTGTCGTTCGCAGGAACGGATGCGATGGAATACGCGCGGAAGACGGTTTCCTTCTTGTTCGGAACCATGACTTGCACGTACTGGCCAGGGCGGAATTCGATCTTTTCGCCTTCGGCGAGTTTGAGATGGATTTCGCGGATGTCCGCCGTCATCATCTTGCACGGGCCAACGGTCGCTTTGAACTGCTTGATGCTCAAATATTCCGGCTTGACCTGTATTTCGATATCGTTGCGGATCTTCACTTGGCAGGCGAGACGCGTGCCGTTCTTCTGTTCTTCTTCTGTAAGGTATGGCTCTTCCGTGGGGAGAAGCGGGCCGCCACCTTTGATGACGCAGGTCTTGCAGAAGCCGCAGGAGCCTTGGCCGCCGCAAGCGGACGGAATGAAAATGTTGTGGTCATAGAGAGCGTCCAACAACTTGCCGCCGCCTTCCACTTCGAACGGCTCGCGGTCGTTTACCTTTACTTTACAAGTGCCGTAATTGCCGAACAGCTTGTTGGCGATGATGAGAAGGATTGTCAGGCCGACGCCGATGGCCGACAGCGTGATGATTGCTTCCAAGTAGATCATATCAGCCAAGCTCCACCATTCCCGTGAATCCCATGAACGCCAATGCCATCAGGCCGGTGACGATGACCGTCGAGCCAAGTCCTTGCAGCGGTTCAGGTATGTCCGCCTCCTTCAGTTTGTTGCGGATGCCCGCCATGAGGCAGATGGCGAGGCAGTATCCCATGCCGGAACCGAGCGCATAGACGCTGGTCTTGACAAAATTGAAATTAAGCGTCGGATCGATCATGAACAAGCTGACGCCGAGGATGGCGCAGTTGACGGTGATCAGCGGCAGGAAGATGCCGAGGCTGAAGTAGAGGGCCGGTGTGAAGCGCTCCATGATGATTTCAAGCAGCTGCACGAAACCCGCGATGACGAGAATGAAAATCAAGAAGTTGAGATGCGTTAAGTCAGCGTCTCCGAAGAACTTGGAACCTTTCACCAAAAAGCCCTTGTAGACGGCGTAGTTGAGCATGGCCGTGCAGAATGTCACGAAGGTGACGGCCACCCCCATGCCGAACGCCGTCTTCATGTTGCGAGAGATCGCAATGAAGGAGCACATGCCTAAGAACTTTGACAGCAGAATGTTGCTTGTGAACATTGCCGCCAGGAAAATCAGCAGGGGACCGCCAGGTGTAAAGATGTCCATGTCTTTTTTACTATTGGTTAAGGGATTTAAAGGATTCAGGGAATCAAAGGATTGTGGCCGAAGCTAAATCAAATCTACAATTTAATATAAATCCATCAATTTGCAAGCACGGCAGGCGTGAATCTTTATGACTGCTTACGCTTTTGGATGTGCTTTTTCATAGACTTCCATGAGACGGCTGATATCGACATGCGTGTAGATCTGCGTTGTGCTGAGGCTGGAATGTCCGAGCATTTCCTGCACCATGCGCAGATCGGCACCATTCGCAAGCATGTGCGTTGCAAAGGAATGGCGCAATTTATGGGGCGTGCAGTCGATGGGCAGACCTGCCTCCAGAAGATAGGATTTGAACCACCGTTCGATGGATCGCGTCGTCAGCTGTTCGCCATGCTGGTTCAAAAAGAGGGGACCACGGTCACGGCGTCCCTTCATGCCAAGCTTCTCGCGAATCTCAAGATATTCCCGCAACGCTTTCTCCGCGTAGCTACCCATGATGCAGAGACGATCCTTTCCGCCCTTGCCACGTACACGGAAGTTGCTGGAAATGAAATCGATATCTTCATATTTGAGATTGGCGGCTTCACTGATTCGCAGGCCTGCGCTGTAGATGATCTCCAAAATGGCCGTGTCTCGCGCGGCAAGAAATTCGCATTCGCGGCGACCGTCTGTCTCGCCCTGCAAATTGGACTGTTGTTTGGCCCAATAGAGCTTCGGTGCTTTCAGAAGTTGTTCCACTTGAGATACATCCAGAAAAATTGGCAGACGGCGGCCACCCCGCGCGCTTTTGACTTGGCTGAATGGATTGCCTTCCACGGTGTCATTGCGCATGAGAAAACGGAAGAACGACCGCATGCTGGACATTTTGCGATTGACGGAGGCTCGCGACAGGCCTTGCGCCGTCAATTCCATGGCGAAATGCTTCGCGTGGCGAACGGCGACGGATTTCCAATTACATGCGCCGTCAGCGACAATGTGCGGCGTAAGATGCAGGAAATGAGCGACATCCATGAAGTAGTTCTTTACGGTGTTGTCGCTGTAGCTTTTCTCATTCCGCAGGAATTGGAGAAAGCGGGACATCAGTTCGTCTTTACCGAGGAGTTCGCGTTCTATGGATAAATCTAAGGAGTCTTTTTCCATTATAACAATATAGTTTCCTAGAGTTTCTAGAGCTTCTAGAATTTCTAGAGAATCTAGCGCCTCTAGAGAATAATTTCAATTAATAAAAGGATAGCGGCAAGCCATGCAAACCAGCGGGATAGATCGCGGGAGCGATCCGCAGTGGCGGTGGGAGCGGCGGTTTCCACGGATTTTTCCGTTTTTAACATCTGCCGAAGATCATCGAGATTTACGGTTTCCGTCATGGATTCACGCAACGGAACGGATACGTCGCAACGGACGGCACCGTCCATGAAAAGGGCTGGTTTGGATGTGTCGGCTTCCGTTCCATCTGCGAGAACGTGTTTGTCTCCACACGTCAGATGGATTTGGCCGAAATCCTGCGGGACGGCGGCGACGGTCAGTTCGTGCAGGAGCGGGAGGAAGGAGTTCGTCAGCGGGAAGTCGCTCCATTCGCGGGAGAAGCCGAAGGCGAAGAAATGGATCCGCCCGCGGCCGACGTCCCGCGACAGGAGGAGCGGCTGCCCCTCCAGCGAGTTCAGCAGGACGGTCGTGTCATGCAACGGCTTCAGGCGGTGATGTTTGCGGATCGGGAAGAGATAGAGGTCATGGTCGGTCCGGTCGCCGAAGACGTCGCCGAGCGGCGAATCGGCGGCGACGGGGCCGACGCCGAGAACGGCGTTGCGGCTGGCCGCTCCGGCGATGCCATTGGACTGCGCCAACGGCATTTCAGCCTTCTGGAACGTCCGCAGGGCGGCGCTCGCGGAGCCGCCGCCCGTCGCGAAAATGACGCCGCCTTTTTCCGCATAGCCATGCAGGGCGGCGGCGGTCGCGTCGTCGAGCAGCTCGGCGGACGACAACAGGACAACCACTTGGTAATCAGCGAGATTCGTGTCGATCAGCGAATCGACATGGCCTTCCGTCAGCTTGTATTCGCTCAAGCCTTCCTCCGCTCCGGCGGCGAAGGCCTTCTGCGTGAAGAACAGCTCCTCCTCCGACTCGGCGGTATCCGACGGCACGAGCAGGATGGAGACGGGCGGCTTGCCGGCCGTCCAGAAAAATCGCGAATCATCCTGCGAATAAGCGTCTTCCGACAGGATGGCGCGGCCTTGGCCGGACGGCGTCGCGTTTTCGATGACGAACGGGCAGCGGGCGACGGCTTTCGGGCGGATCTCCACGTCCTGCGGCTGGATTTCCTGTCCGGGCACGGAGAGCGACAATGTCCGCTTCTGCGGTTTCAAGGAGAAATTCTGGACGCTGACGATGATCTGCAAGCGGTTCCGCCCCAAGGTTCTGCATTGGATGTCCGAAACGGCGGCGTTGTCCGAACGGGGCTGTTCGGAAGCGTCGAGAAAGGCGATTTCCACATCTGGCGGGACAAACGGCATGCGGTGGTTCCAATCGCCAAGCTGGAAGTCGGAGACGATGACAAGGCGGCGTTTTCCGGTCGTCCCCAACATGGCGACGGCGTTTTTCAATGCTTCGTCCGGCATGCCGCCTGTGGCGGTCGCCGCCCATCCGTCCGCCAGTTTTTCGACCGGATGGCGGTCTGACGACGGAGGCGTTTCCGCCAGAATTCGCGACGCGAAGACGATTCCGCCCGTCTTCCATCCGTCCATTTCAGCCAACGCTTCGCGGAACAGCCGACGACCGTTTTCAAGGCGGTTACCTGTTGACATGGAGGACGATGCGTCAAGAAGAAAGACGGCGGTTTTCGAGTCCGTCTCGCTCTTGGCCTCCGCGGGCGGCATCCATTTCGGACCTGCCACAAGAATGATGACGGCGGTCAGAAACGCGAGGCGGAGGAGCAGTCGCAGGATGTCGCGAATGCGTCTGCGGCCGTCCT
>JAEEGK010022938.1_pt1 | contig 13061 bp, 8 predicted proteins | sample 8958771 | NCBI WGS metagenome assembly JAEEGK01 (sample SAMN16246547, study PRJNA631951) | gut metagenome | biome: gut microbiome; feature: rumen; material: SC-attached | host: Bos | place: Iran: Karaj | collected 2018-10 | reverse complement strand
TATTATTACTCATCAAATTCTTATTATCTTTATCATATTGGGATTTTAATTTATTTTTTAATTCTTTTATTTTTTCCTTTTCATCATTTAATGTTTTTAATTCTTTTTTGCATAAGGAATATTGCTCTTTTATACCAATTTCTTTTTCTTTTTCTTTATTAATATTAATAAATTTTATTTTTTTTTTAATTTTAAAAAATTAAAAAATATTATTTATTTTTAATTTTTTAATAAATTAATTATTAAAGATAATTGATCCATAATTTTAATTTGATTGTTTTTAAGAATATTAAAATCAGATTTTAAATTTAAAATTTCATTTTCTAAAAAATTAATTTGATTATTTATTTCATTATTTTTATTTTCTTTAATAATAATAATATTTTTTTTTTTAATTTTATTGTATAATTCATTTAAATTATTTTTAAAATTTTTATATTTTATTTGTTCTAAAAAATTTTCTATTTTTTTTGAATCATTTTCTTCATAAAAAACTTTTTCTGCTAATTTAATTAAAAAAATTTTATTTCCAAAATCTAAAATTGATTTTTCTAAATAATCAAAATTATTAAATTCATTTATTAAAATTTCTTTAAATTCTTCTTTTATTAAACATTTATTGCTATTTATAAAATTTATAAAATAAAATTTATATTTTTTATATAAAAAACAATATTTATAAAAAAACAAATCATAATTTTCAATATTTTTTATAAATAAATTTTTAATTACATGAAAACATTTTTTAATAAAATTAGATTTAATAATAATTGTTTGATTATTAATTAAATCATTTAAATTATTTTTTTCTAAATTTAAAATTAATATTAATTCATTTAAAAAATAATTTCTAAATAAAATAAGTTCATTTTTATAAAAACTTTCTTCAAAATTTTCTAATTTAAATTTACATAAATTAAAAGGTTCAATAATACCAAACAATAAAAAAATAATTAATTTTATTATTTTATTTTCAGAAATATTATTTAAATTATAAATATTTATTAAATTTATTCCAATATTATTAAAATCATTAATATTAATATTTTTAATTTGTTTAATTTGAAAAAATTTATATAAATTATTTTTAATATTTTCATTTAAAAAATTTTCTTTTTTTTCCATTTTTTAATAAAAAATTAATAAAAAAAAAAAAATTAATTATCAACATCAATTTCATCAATTAAATTTTTATCAAAAATTAATTTTTTATCTTTTAATTCTTCTACAATATGAACATTCCCATTTTTTAATGTATAAATTTTTCTAATAATTTTACATCTAAAATTACTCAAATTTTTTTTAATAAGTTTATATTCATTTTTTATCGTATTTTCAGGCACATCTTCATCATCATAATCAATATCAAAACTTTCTTCAGATTCCGAATTACTAAATTTTTCTTCTTTAATATATTTTTGATCTTTAATATTATTATCAATATTTTTAATTTCTTGATTTTCTTTAATTTCTTCTTCTTTTTTAATCACATTATTTTTCTTTATTTTATTTTTAATATTAGAATACAAAGTCGTATTTAAATATTCTTTAATAAAACTCTTTTCATTTAAAATGTGCCCCAAAGTTGTAATGTTCATCGCATAATGAATTACAGTACAAATTCCGTATTTAATGTGAGAATTTTGGGAAATTCCAATGTATTTTAATTCAGGTTTAAAAATATTCAATCTTTGAAAACGTTCTTTAATTCCGTCGTTTAATAATAATTTTATCATTATATTTTGAGCTTGTTTTGTACCGAAATCTAAATTTTCACATAACATTCCTCCCCATTCACAATATTTTTCTATGTAATGAGGTAAATTTTTAGAGTGATTTACTATGCCATTTTTTCCTAATTCTGTTGCGATGTCTTTTGAACTTTTTATTAATTCGGATGATAATATGAAACTTTTTAATGGTTTTTGATTTGATAAAAAATTGATTGCTTCGTCTATTGTTTCTGTTCCTTCGAATGTTTTGAAAGGCATTTCGTTGTAAAAATGTAAAACATTGTTTTTTCGAAATAATTTTTTTGTTTCGGTTAATAATTGAATGTATGATGAAGGTGAATTACGAATTTTATTATGTTCTTTTAATAATTGAATTTCTATTGAATCGATAAATTTTTTTTTTTGAGTTGTTGTTAATTTATTTGAATTTCGTAAATTTAAATTATTATTATTTGACATTTAATAATAATATTATTATTATAATTAAATAATTATTTTTTTTTATAATAAAAAATTTAATTATTTAATAATTAAACAAAAAATTTAAATAATATTATGTTTTATTTTTTTTATAATAATAATTGAACATTATTCATATAAAATTTTCTTAATAATTATTATTTAATTTTTTCTTTTTTTTGGTTTTTCTTTTTCTTTTTTATCTTTTTTGTCTTTTTTATCTTTTTTATCTTTTTTATTATCTTTCTTTTTTTCTTCCAATTCTTCTTCTTCTTCTTCAGGTGATTTTTTCATTTCAAGATTCTTTTTTAAACGATTAATAGTAGTTTTTGCTGTAGTTGCTGCAGTAGTAACAAATTCCCAACAACCTCCAGCAATAGTTCTTCTACATGCTCTACATTTCCAAATTCCAGCTGCTTGTCTTTTAATTGTGGTTTTACCACAAAATGGACAAATATTTTTTGATCGTTCAAGAATTTCTATTGCTTTTACTTGCTTTCTTAATTTTGAACCATATCTTGTACCGTATTTACCTGTAATACCTACTTTAGATGTTCTGTTTTCCATTTTTAAAATGAATCTTTTAATTAAATATTTATTTAATTAAATTTTTAATTATTTTTTTTTTTTTATTTTTATTTATATTTTTATTTTAGTGAAATATAATTTTAATTATTATTATGAATAATAATAATATTCAAAATAATTCTATAAATAATAATAATAATAATATTTCAAATATTAATAAAAACATATCAAAAAAAAATTCCTCAAATTCATCAGAATTAAATAATAATTCTAACATAAATTCAACAAGAACAAAAGAATCTTTATTAGCATTAGAAAAATCCGCAGAAGAACTTCAATCATTTATTAACGTAATTGCTCCATTTGAAAACAAAACCACTTCAAAAATAAAAAAATTATCATTTCGTCCAAAAAATCTCCCTCAAAAATCAAAAGAAGAAGAAGAATATCACAGACATTTAGTAGAAGAAAATCGAAGATTGTATTTAGAAAAAATAAAAGAAAAACAAGAAAAAGAGCGAAAAATAAAAGATAAATTATTAGAAAGAAAAAACAAACAAAATTTATTAAATAAAATTTGGCAAGAAAATTTAATTCCAAATTGGTATAAAATAAAAAATTCCCCAGAAATAATAAAATATTTTTATTTAGGTCTTCCGGATAATATTCGAGGCAAAATTTGGATTTTATGTTTAGGCAACAAATTTTCCATAACAAAAGAATATTACAACATCGAAGTAAAAAAAAGTTTAGAAATAATAACAGAAATAAACAAAAAAAAACATGATGAAATATTTAATAAAAAAAACTTAACAAAAACAGAAAAAGAAAAATTCGATAAAGAAAATAGCATTAATATAATTGAATTAGACATTGAAAGAACTTTTCCATATTTGAATATTTTTAAAGGAAATTCACCTTTAGCTGAAGATTTAAGAGAAATTTTGAGAGTTTTTGTTGCATCTCGTCCGGATATTGGTTACGTTCAAGGATTGAGTTTTATAGCAGCTTTATTATTGTTGAATATGGATAAAATTAAAGCATACATTTCATTGATGAATATTATTTTAAATCCGATTTTATTGCCATTTTATAAATTTGATGAAAAACAAATTGAAATTAGATTAAATTTATTTAAAGAAAGTTTTTATTATAATTTACCTGAATTATGTGAACATTTTGATAAAATTGGTTTAATTCCGCAGAATTATTTTTGGAATTGGATTATGACGATTTTTACTCATGCGTTGAATGTTGATTTGGTTTGTAGAATTTGGGATGTGTTTATGATTGAAGGATTGAAGTGTATTTACAGTGCGGCTATTGTTTTTTTGAGTCATTTTGAAAGTGAATTTTTGATGTTTGATTTGTGTGAAATTATGAATACGTTTAATAATTTGAAAAATATTTATTTTGATGAAGATATGATTATAAATGCGATGAAAAAAGTTAAATATCCAAAATGGATTTTATTAGAAATTGAAAAGATGCAAGAAGAAAATATTCCAATTTAATTTTATTTTATTTATTAATGTTTTTTTCAATATAAATAATAATAATAAAATATTTATAAAATTATTTATAAAAAATCTAATTAAAATTATGAATATAATTCATTTAAAATTTGTTCAATTTTTCCAACAATTTCTTCTTTTTTTTTCTTATCAGTTTCTTTTTTTAATAATTCTAATAAAACTTTTGGATTTTCATCGTCAGGTTTTCCTTCAAAAGTAATTCCATTTTTATCTAAATATTCTAAAATATCTTCTATTATTTTATCATCTTTTTCTTCTTTTTGATGGTCATTTAATAATGAAAAATCTTTTTTTTCTGTTCCAAAATTATGTTCTTTAATTTTTTTCATCATATCATCATATTCATTAATTATTTTTTTTCTTTCTTCATTGTATTTTAAATAAATCATCAAACTTTTATACAAAAATTTTTCAATAAATTCTTTAAAATTCACAGTTAAATTTAAAAAATCAATTTTCTTTAAAATAAACAATTCAGAATTTCTACTTTTTACTTTAATATTAAATCTCAATTTTTCATTCAAACACATTTCAATTTCCCCGAAATTATTATTTTTTTTAATTTCTTTAATTTCTTTTTCATCATATTTTTTATCCAAACAAAAAATAATCGTTCCTTTCGTAACAAAATACATTTCATCAATCACATCTTCAATTTTATACAAAAAATCATTTTGACTAAATTTCACTGGTTTTAACAAAGGCGCAACATACGCAAAAAAATCATTCGGTTGTTCTTTAAAAAAATTCAAACTTTGAACAACTTTATCATGCATAATTTGACTCAATTCAATCCGCAATTTATTCGGCAATTCTTGTAAAAATTCCATTTTATCTTTTTGATTCCTACTCAAATCAAATTTAATCACTTTTCTTACTTTATCATACAAATCTTTATCTAAATTATATTCTTTTTTAATCCCAGCCAAAATTTGTAATTTTTGGTTCATTTCTTCGTTTTTTTGATCCATCGTTGCGAGAATGCTACTCAAAGAACCAATAGTGAAAGAATACATTAAAACTCCAAAAGACATAATAAATAAATTATAAATTCTTTCTGATGTTGTTCCTGCGGAAACATCACCGTAACCAACTGTTGTAACAGTCATTAATGTCCAATAAAAACTTAAAATGTATATTTGAAAATTGGATGAATCTATGTAACCCAAACGAACTACCCAACAATCTGGACTCAAATCTTCTAATTTCGCGACTAAAAACCAAATGCATGTGCTTAAATGAGCTAATAAAATGAATGTTAATAAGAAGAAAATTAATTTTTCGACATTCGCGTTTATTTTGAATTTTTCGAGAAAAACTTTTGTTATTGATGAAACGTTTCCTTTTTTGCTCATTTTTGTTATACGAAGTAATTTCGTAAGTTTTAATAATTTATAAATTTTTGGGATTTTACTTACTTTTGATAAACGAGTTATGCTCGAAGCTTTGTTGTTATTGATTATTAAAAAAAAAGGAAAAATGCTTATGAAATCTATTATGAACCAACCTTTTAAATATTTAATTATTATTTTTTTACGAGATTTTACAAGATTTTCTTCGCTGTCATAATAAGCACTAAAAAAATTCAAAACTAAATCAATTCCTAATAAAATATCAACAATAATATCAACAACATCTTCTTTATTAGAATTTGAATCTTCAAAAGCGAGTTTGTATGGCGTGCAAATGCTGCTGTATAAAATTACTAATGCGATTAGAGAATCCCAAAGTTTTTTAAATTTACTGTCTGGTAAAATGATGAAATTTTTTTTCTTTTCGTCTTCGCTTCCCGAATCTTCACTGTCTGTGTCGCAGATTTTTTCTCTTCGAATTAAACGACGGTTGTTTTCTTCGTATGTGTTGATTGTTTTTTGGTTTTGCGAACTGGTTGAATCTGAAAATGATGATGATGTTTTTTTTTCTTGTGATGATGATGTGGAATTTGATGATGAATTTAAAAGTTGGGTTTTTGATTTCATTAAATGATATGTTTCATATAAATGTTCTTTTATTCGTTCATCTTCTTTGAAGGATTTTGAGACTATTTTGTTGTTGAAATAATTGTTTTTTTTTAATTCGTTTTCTGAATCTAAAATAAATTCGATTTTCTTTTTGTTTTGTTTTAATGTTTTGCTGGTTTTTACAAAATTTGTCTTTTTTTTTCGGGAACTTTTTGTTTTTTTTGTATTTGATTTATTTGAATCATTTTCATCAGATTTTTTTTCATTTTCACTTGATTTTTTTTCATTTTCACTTGATTTTTTTTCATTTTCACTTGATTTTTTTTCATTTTCACTTGATTTTTCATTTTTATCAGATTTTTCATTTTCACTTGATTTTTTTTCATTTTCATTATTATCCTCATTTTCTTTATTATTATTTTTACTATTACTACTATTACTCTTAATAATACTATTACTATTGCTATTATTACTATTAGTATTAGAAATAATTTGAACAGAACTCATAAAATAAATTATTAATTTTTATAAATAAATCTAATAATAAAATTAATATTATTAAATGGAAAATTTTAATGTTGGTGAAGTCGTTTGGGCGAAAATTCGTGGTTATCCTTGGTGGCCAGGTTACATAAGAGGAATAGAAGATGACAACAAAGAAAAGAAATTCGTTGTTCAATTCATAGGCGACAATACTTTTTCGAATATTCCTAAAAAGCAGTTGGGAAAGTTTGAAAAAGAATATGAAATTCATTCGAACACGAAAAAAAAAGATTTGAAAGAAAGTATTAAAATCGCTTTAGATATGTATAAAAATAAAAAAGGAATTGATTTTCTGGAAAAATCAAATAATTTATTAAAAAGAAAATTCAGGAAAGAAAATGATGATGATAATAATAGTGAAAATAGTAGTAGTGTTAATAATAGTTCGAGTGAAAAAAATAATTTTGATGGGAAAAATAAAAATAATAATAATAATAATAATAATAATGAAAAAATAAATAATAATAATGTTAATTATTCAAATAAAAGAAAAAAAAAAGATGAAAAAAATGGAAATGAAATTCTTAATAAAATTTCATTGTATTTACATAAAATTGTTGTTGAAATTTATAAAGATAAATTGAATTTGGATGTTGTTAAAGTTTGTTTAATAAAAGTGTTGAAATTTTTAAAAGAATTTAAATTAAATGATCCGATTGATTTTTTAAAAAAAAGCGGAGTTGGAAAATGTGTGAAATACATTAAAGAAAAAATAAATGATAATGAAATTAAAGATTTAAGTAATGAAGTTTATAAAAATTTAGAAGATCAAGTTTTACAACAAATTTTTCCAAAAAAATAATTAATAATATTTTTAATAATATAAATTTATTTCATTTTAATTGTAATTTTCAACATAAAATTTATTATTATTATTATTGTATTTATAAAAAAATATTAAAATTAAATAAAAAAAAAAAATTAATTTAATATTTTTATTTAATTTAAATGGAAAATTCAAACGAAATTATTAATAATAATAATAATTCAATTTTATCAAAATGGATTAATCTTCAGAAAATAATAAAACAAGAAATTACATTAGAAGAAATAATTTCATCTCAAGAAGAACAAAATAAAAATCTTTTTGAATCAAAATTTTATCAATATTACAAAAACAAAATAAAAACTCTTCAAACATTCGAAAACATTTTCGCAATTGATAAAAATTCTTTAGAAAACATTCAATCATATGAAATAAACACTTTCCCAGAAAAAACATTATTAGATGCTTATGATCCAATTTTTAATTTTTTATTTCTTCTTCGTTCAAATTATGATTATATTTTAACATTAATTTCAATAATCGAAGAAAATGAAAATTTAAATTCAATTTCAAAAGAATTAAATTCATTTTCTGATTTATTAAATCATCAATTTTACGATAATATTTTAATTCAAAATTCAGAAGAAGAAGAATTATTAATTTTAATTTATTTGCTGCTGGAAAAAGAAATTAATGAAATGAATTCCGCAAGTTCTTCTTCGTTTTTAGATGAAAGTTCGTGTTTTTTAGGAAAATTTTTAAAAAGTTACATAAAAAAACAAGAATTAAAAAGCTATTTAAGTTTAACATTGGGAAATTTAATTATGGAAATTGAAAATTCTAATGATAAATGTTTAGATTTAAATTTAATGAAAATTAAAATGTTTTTAGAAAATGAAAAAAAAAAAAATAATTTTATTGATAATAATAATAATATTCATTTCAATTTAGAAGAATATTTAACAAAAGATTTGCCAAAATGTGAAATTTATTTTAATAATAATAATAATATTATTAATGAAAATAATAATTTAATTAAAGAAAATAATATTAATGAAAATAATAATTATTCAATTGATTTAACACAAAATGAATTAAGCAATAGAATTCAAACAGAAAAAAATCCAGATTTAAAAGAATTTTATACATCTCAATTAGAAAGAATAAATAAAGATCCTGATGTTTTTACAAACAAAAAATTTATACAAAGTCTTCAAGAAGAAAATAACAAATACGAAATAATCAAATTTTATAAAAACAATTTTAAAATCATTATTAAATACATTAATAAAATTATTCAATCTTTAATTAACAAAATTAAAATTATTCCCTATTCAATTCGATGCATATGTAAAATCATTTATATTTTAATTTCAAATAAATTCTCTAAAATTTCAAAATATGAAAGAAATTCTTTCATTGGAGAATTTATTTTTGGAAAATGCATTTTAAATATTTTAGTCAATAGCGATATTAACGCTGTTATTACAAGCACAATTTTATCTCATAATACTAGAAATTGCTTAGTTTTAATTGCTAAAGTTTTAACTAAAATTAATAGAGGACTTTTATTTGAATCTAATTTAGAAACTGATTCAACGATTTTTAATCATTATATTATTGATGTTATTCCAATTATTAATAAATTTTATGATGATTTAATTGATGTTCAATTACCTTTAAATATAGAAAAAATGCTCGAAGAATATAAAAATAAACCACAAATTTCTATTGTTAAACAATCCTTTTTTAAAAGCAAAAAATTCGTAAGAGGAGAAAGAAAAAATAATATTAATGATGATGAAAATAATAATAATAATAATAATAATAATAATAATAATAATAATAATAATAATAATAATAATAATAATAATAATAATAAAATAAAATATTCATATTTCAATGAAAATCCTGAAGAAATAATAAATATTCAATGCATATGTTTTAGTATAGAAGATGTTTTATTTTTATCAAAACTTGCCAATAAAAAAATAGAAAAATTTTCTCATCTTCATCGTTATAATTTTTTTTCAAAAACAATAAATCGAATAATAAGCGAAGAATACAAATTAGATGAAATTCGTGCTAAAAAATCATCAAATAAAAAAACATATTTTTTATTATTCAAAACAGAAAAATCATTTTTAATTAAAAATCCAATTTCAGAGAAAAAAAAAAATAAAAATATTATGAAAATAATAGAAAATGAAGATGAAAAAACAATTTTAGAAAAAATAAAATTTTGTTTGAAAATGATATTAAAAAAATTGAATATAATTAACATTAAAAATTATCCTCATTTTATTTCAACATCAAACAATAATAATTTTTTTTCAGCAATAAAAAAAACATTAGATGAAATTGATGAATTTATAGAAAATAATAAAATTAATGAAATTCCTTTAAAATGGTACAGTGAATATATTTTTAATAATAAAACTTCTTTGAATAAAAAATACATTGAAAATGACTATCAATTTTTATTTCAAGAATTATTAAATGAAGAAGAACAAATTTTAAATGATTTAAAAAATTTTTCAAACATAATTTTAATAAAAAACGGATTAAATTTAAAATGTGCAGAAAAATTAATAGAAAAATCAAAATCTGAAATGAATAAAATGATTATTGTTGAAAGATTTATGAAAACTGAAAAATTCGTACAAAAAAATGAAATTAAAATTTGTTTTGATTATAATAATAATAATAATAAAAATAATAATGAAATTGATGATGATGATGATGATGATGATAAAAATGAAACTATTAAAATTTGTTTACAAAGCAATTGCAGACATAAAAATAATTCCTCTCCGAATATTAATAATTCAAATGATAAAAATGAATATCATTGTAAGTCAATTAAAGAATTTTATTTAAAATTTATTAATAATTGGAAAAAAAATCCAGAAAAATTACCAAATTTTAATTCTTTGGTTAGAAATGACATTCAAACTGGAATTCAATCTAATAAAATTTATAAAACTTTAGATAATTATATGAATTTTGTTAAAATTCAACTTGAAAATGAAAATAATAACAAAAAAAATAAAAATAATAAAATTAAAAATAAAAATAATAATAATAATAAAAATAATAATAAAAATAATAATAATAATAATAATAATAATAATGATAATAATAATAATAATAATAATGAAATAAAAGAAGAATTAGAAGAAATAAAATTCGTTTGTAATAATATTGAAGATTATATTATAAAAAAAATTTATCCTTATGTTTTTCCTTCAAAACCTTTAGAAATTGATGATAGATTCTATAATCAAACAAAAAAACTTAATTGGATTTCACCAATTCAACTTGAAATAAAAAACATTTATAAAAATCAATTAAATTCAGCCAAAAATTATATAACAAAAATCGATAAAGAAAAATCAATAAACGAAAAATTAAATTGTATTTCAAAAACATACAACATAATTAATAACGCAATAAATTTTTCTTCAGGAGAAAATTCAAATGCAGGTGCTGATGAATTAAGTCCAATTTTTCAATACATAATTATTCAAGCTCAACCAAAGAGATTTTTTTCTAATATTTATTATATAAAATGTTTTTTAAGCAAAGATAAAAAAAAAACATACGAAGGATTTTTATTATCACAAATGAAATTCGCTGCTGAATTCATAATGAAAATTGATCATATTAAACTTGGAATGAGAAAAGAAGAATTTGATGAAATGTGTAATAAAAGTTTGAATAATAATGAATAATAATAATAATAATAAATAATTTTATTTTATAAATTATATTTATTTATTGTTATTTTATTATTATTCATAATTATTTTTATTAATTAAAAATTTCTATTTATATAATTTAATTATTTTATTGATCAATTAAATTATTATCATTATTTTCTTCATCATTTTTTCCTTTAATTTTAAGCCAATGTCTAATAACTAAAAGAACAACTAAAATAAACATAACAACTCCTAAAAAAATAAGTTTATAAATTCCTTTTAAAGATAATTTATCATCTTTTATAATAGGTGAAACTAAACTAACATCTTCTAAAAAATCCCCTTTTATTATTATTTTAGGAATATAATTAAAATTAACATCTTCTACTTTTAATTTTATATCACATTTTTCATCAAGAAAATGATTTAAATCAAAATAAATATAATTTGTATTATTACTAAAATATATTTTAAATGTGTATTCATCATCATCATCTTCATTAATATTAAATGCTTTTTCGGTTAAATTTATAAATGTTCCATTTATAACAAAACCAAAAATTTTATTTTTTATATTATGACATTTAAAAATTGTGTAATTATTTTCATTTTTATCGTTGTAATTGTATACAAAACAATTTGAATCGGTTAAATTATTAAAATAATTCTCTTTAAAAATATCAAAATATTTTTTAAAAGGAAAAATATGAAAATTTTGATAATTATTATAATTAAATAAAACTGAATTACTTTCATTTAAAAGAATTGCAACTTTTGTAAAATTTTTTTCATCGGTTTTATTAAAATTTTCAAATATTAAATATTGAATAAAACTTGACCATCCTAAATCATAATATAATTCATTATTATAAGTAACAAATATATGTCGATTATCTTTAGAATTATCTTTAACATTACCAATATATAATTCAGTTTCATCATCAGTTTTTTTTATAAAAATAGTTTTTTCAATATTTTTTAAAAGAGAAAAAAATGAATAAGGTTCATTATTTTCATCATTTGGAATATAATTTAAACCAAAAATTGAATAATCATAAGTATTATTAAATTCATCATTAAAAGAATCATTAAAAATATTATTTTTAAGAGAAATAAAATTTAATTGTAATTTTAAATCATCAATTTTATCTTCTGAATTATTAAAAATAAAAGTTTGTAATAAATAAAAAGAACTACTAACATTAAATTTATTATATTCTAAATATAAATCTGTAGAAGCTTTATATTCAGTTTTTAAATTATCGTCAGTTCCATTAGAATTATAACCATTTTCTTCTATTTTATTTTCTATTTGAGCTAAATCTGGAACTAAAATATGAGAAATATTTAATGAAATAATCCCAGTTAAATAAAAATAAGTTTTATTTTCAATGTCATTAAAAATTTTATTTTTTTTTTCAATTTTTTCATTTGAAATTACACAATTAAATGTTTTAAAATATGTGCTTGAATCATTAGATATTTTTAACTTAATTGTATTATCATTAATACAAATTATATTTTGTATAATATAAATTAAAGAAAAAATAATTTTTAATATTTTATTCATTTTATTAATTCTAAAAAATAATAAATAAAATATTAATAAATATTTAAAAATAAATTTCATAAGAATAAACAAAATTTATTTTTAATTTTTTTAATATAATTTTATTTAATAATAAAAAAATATATATTTATTAATGAAAAAAATATTAAAATATTTTATTTTTTATTTTAATTTAAGTTGTTTTTATTATGAATTTTTAAATCAAGCGCTATTATCATTATCCAAAGACCTTTATAAAAAATATTCTACAAATGAATATTCT
>JAEEGK010022937.1_pt1 | contig 13061 bp, 8 predicted proteins | sample 8958771 | NCBI WGS metagenome assembly JAEEGK01 (sample SAMN16246547, study PRJNA631951) | gut metagenome | biome: gut microbiome; feature: rumen; material: SC-attached | host: Bos | place: Iran: Karaj | collected 2018-10 | reverse complement strand
GATGATGTCGTCAACATAGGGGCGGTGGATGTCAATCTTATTGTAGTTCTCCTCGCTGTAGTCGCAGGGAAAAAAGCCCTTGTCCTTATAGGGATTGCTCTTCATCACACCAGCTGCGACGGCTTTCTCGATCTCGTTATAGAGTTCCTCGATACTGCCAATGCACTTCTCCTCACCGTCCTCGTTGCGCCAGATGGGCAGCGGGGTGCCCCAGTAGCGGCTGCGACTCAAGTTCCAGTCGTTGAGGTTTTCCAACCACTTGCCAAATCGGCCAGTACCCGTGTGCTCGGGCTTCCAGTTGATGGTGTGGTTAAGCTCAATCATGCGGTCACGGCAGGCCGTGTCACGGATGAACCAGCTGTCGAGCGGGTAGTAAAGCACGGGCTTGTCGGTGCGCCAGCAGTGGGGATAGTTGTGGACGTGCTTTTCCATCTTGAAAGCTGTGCCTTCCTGCTTCATGCGGATGCAGATGTAGATGTTCAGGTCCTCGGCCTTGGCTGCAGCGTCCTCATCAAACTTGCCACTCACGGTGTACTGTGGGTCGTAGGCGTTCTTCACCCAACGGCCTGCATATTCGTTGTAGAGATCCACATTAACGAAGTCCCTGACGAAATCCTCGTCAAGGTCCTCGATGAGGTAGTATTTACCGGTGAGATCCACCATGGGACGGGTCTCCAACTTTTTGTTGATCATGTACAGGGCGGGGATGCCGGCGGCCTTGGCCACGCGGGCATCGTCAGCACCAAAGGTGGGCGCGATATGGACGATACCAGTACCGTCCTCGGTGGTCACATAGTCACCGGGGATGACGCGGAAACCGTTATCGTTGCCAACAACCTTTCCATCCACTTTGTCCACGGGCTTTACCCACGGGAACAGTTGGGCATAGCGCATCTCAAGCAAGTCCTGACCCTTGAATTGGGCGATGACCTTGTAAGGCACCACTTTATCGCCAGCGTTGTATTCCAGCGGTTGGTCCTTGCCATCGGCCTTGAAGTAGGCGTCAATGCGGGCCTCGGCCAGGATGTAGATGGCGGGCTTGCCAGTATAGGGGTTGAAACTCTCAACCGCAACATAGTCGATCTTGTTGCCCACACACAGCGCAGTGTTGCTCGGCAGGGTCCACGGTGTGGTCGTCCATGCCAGCACATAAGCCTCGTTGAAGCCCTCATCGGCCACCTCATGGATCTTCTTGATGACGGGATGCTCGTCACCGCTCAGCACGGTGAATTGGGCCGTCACGGTTTGGTCCTTGACGTCGCGGTAGCAGCCCGGCAGGTTCAGCTCGTGAGAGCTCAATCCAGTGCCCGCTGCGGGCGAATAAGGCTGAATGGTGTAGCCCTTGTAGAGCAGACCCTTGTTATAAAGCTGCTTCAGCAGCCACCACAGGCTCTCGATATAGCTGTTCTTGAACGTGATATAGGGGTTGTTCATGTCCACCCAGTAGCCCATGCGGTGGGTCAGGTCTTCCCACTCGCGGGTATATTTCATCACCTCCTTGCGGCAAGTGGCGTTATATTCATCAACCGAGATTTTCTTGCCGATATCCTCCTTGGTGATGCCAAGCGCCTTTTCTACGCCCAGCTCTACAGGCAGACCGTGGGTGTCCCAACCGGCCTTGCGCAGCACCTGATAGCCCTGCATCGTCTTGTAGCGGCAGAAGATGTCCTTGATGGTTCGTGCCATCACATGGTGGATGCCAGGCATACCGTTAGCACTGGGGGGACCCTCATAGAATACATATGAATTAGCGCCCTCGCGCTCGCTGATGCTGCGGCCGAATACATCTTCCTCATCCCACTGTTTCAGGACTTCCTTGTTGATATCTGACAGGTTAAACCCGTTATATTCGTTAAACTTTTTCATTTTTTAATAATGTAATATCTCAAATTTGGGTGCAAAGGTAATCATTTTAATTGGATTGAAAAATAATGTGCCATATTTCGAACGAAATAGTTGTTTACAATGCCAATTTGATGCCCGATAAAAGTGCAATGATGATAATTTTTGGGGACTTTAGGCATGGCATGAAAATTATTTTGTACTTTTGCAGCGAGATTTGGTGTCCTTAAGGGACGTAAACCCCTAAGGATGAAAAGGGAACCAGGTGAGATTCCTGGACAGACGGTGCTGCTGTATGCCTCATTAAGAGAAGCCCGCACCGGGTCACTGCAAAACAGTGTCCTTGCATTGGAGCTGCTATGCGGGAAGGCTTGGTGTCAATTTAAGGGCTGAGGTGAGTCAGAAGACCTGCCAAGTCGCAAAATTTGTGATAACTGAACGCTAAGATGTATGCATCAAAAGCTAAGGTGTCACCAAATTTATGCAAACATAAAGACCCGTAACTCAAGACAATGCGTAAAACCGTAGTAATAGCATTTCTGAACTTTATATGTGCCCTGTGTGTGTTCGCTCAGGACGCACCGCTCTCTGGTTCACTTGCTGAACAGGATTCAGCGCTTGCTGCTGTGGGTCATGGCAGGCTGGACTCGATGCAGTATATCCAGAATGTTATCATCTATGGCCGCCGCCCCTATGAGGAAGTCATTCCCGCCCAAGTGCTTACCGGCCGGCAACTCGAGGGCTTGAACAGCCACTCGGTGGCCGATGCCGTGCGCTATTTCGCTGGGGTTCAGCTCAAAGATTATGGTGGAGTGGGTGGCCTTAAGACGGTCGATATCCGCTCGATGGGTACCAACCATCTGGGAGTGTTTTATGACGGCATCCAGATTGGAAATGCTCAGAACGGTCAGGTCGATTTGGGCAAATTCTCGCTTGATAATATTGAGGAAATCTCGTTGTATAATGGACAGCGCAGCAGCATTTTCCAAAGTGCGAAAGATTATGGTTCGGCCGGTACAATTTATTTGCGTACGCGCCGGCCGAAGTTCACCCAGGGCAAGCGTGATAACTTCAATGTTTCGTTCAAGACCGGCTCTTTTGGCTTGGTAAATCCTAGCGTGAGATGGGAACATAAAGTGAACAAGCACTTGAGTCTGTCATTCAACAGTGAATTCACTTATGCCACAGGACAGTACCATTTCCGCTACCGCAAGCATTATAGTGATGGCACACTGGCATGGGACACCACAGCAGTCCGACGCAATGGCGAGGTGCGTTCCTGGCGTGTCGAGGGTGCCCTTTTCGGCGTGATGAGCCGTGGCCAATGGCATGCCAAAGCCTATTTTTATGACAGCAGCAAGGGCATTCCTGGCGCTATAGTAAATAATGTGTGGAAACATGCCCAAAAGCAATGGGATTGTAACTTTTTTGTCCAGGGTGCATTCCAGCGACATTTGACCGACCGCTATGAGCTGATGGTCAACGCCAAATATTCGCGTGATTATCTGCATTACCTCAATCCTGATACCACGCTGATGTATATCGATAACAAGTTCTGGCAGGACGAGATATACATCTCTACAGCCAACAAATACACGATTCTTACCGACTGGGACGTAAATCTGTCGGTGGATTACCAGTGGAACAGCCTGGACGCGACACTGACAGGCTTTGGTTACCCCATTCGTCACACCGTGCTCACTGCATTGGCGACCGCTTGGAGTTGGCATGGCTTCAAGGCCCAAGGTAGCTTGCTCTACACGTTGGTCAACGACCGTTCTTCGGCACGAAGCGGCGGAGTGGTGGTGGGCAAGATGAACCGTTATTCCAACAAGGTGACGCCAGCCGTTTTCCTGAGTTGGCAACCCTGGTTAGAGCGGGATTTCAACCTGAGAGCATACTACAAGCGCATTTTCCGCATGCCCACGTTTAATGACCTGTATTACACCGACATGGGTAACATCTCGCTTAATCCCGAGTATGCGACACAGTACAATGTGGGCTTCCTGTATCGCTTGCTCACCGATAGAGGTCTGCTCGCTGGCATTAAACTCAGCGGTGATGCCTATTATAACTACATCACCGACAAAATCATCGCTGTTCCTAAAGGGACTGGCCAATATCGGTGGATGATGATGAACGTTGGAAAAGTCAAGATTCGTGGCGTCGATGTGAGCGCTCGTACCACTCTGCGTTTCCCGGCCGATGTGATCATGGACATCAACTTGAGCTACACTTATCAGCGGGCTCAGGACTATACTAATCCTGCCGACAACGAGGATGGCGGGACCTATAAGGGTCAACTGGCTTATATTCCCTGGCATAGCGGCTCGGTGGTGGGGCATTTGAACTGGCATGACTTTGATTTGAACTACAGTTTTATATATGTGGGAGAGCGTTATCACACCAGTGCCAACACCCGCGAGAATCACGAGCAGCCATGGTACACCCATGACCTCTCGGCAGGTTACCTGTTCCATTTGGGCAAGACTACGACCTTAAAAGTGTCGGGCGAGGTGAACAACCTGTTTAATCAGTATTATGATGTGATATTGAACTATCCCATGCCTGGCCGTAATTATAAACTCATCTTGAAATTTGACATTTAATGAAGAGTATTCTACATATCATGGGGCTTTTCCTGGTCGTCTTGACGTTGTTGACGGGATGTCGTGAGGAGGAGACGATTTTCTTGCCTGAGCATGTGCCTGTGGCCCAGCCCGAGTACAGTGACATCGAGGGATTCTATCTGCTGTGTGAGGGCAACATGGGATGGAACAAGGCGACGCTTGACTACTATGATTATGCCGCAGGCGAGTATATCCGCAACATCTTTTCTTATGCCAACCCCAATGTGCCAAAAGAAATGGGTGATGTGGGCAACGATATTGGCATCTATGGCAGCAATTTGTTTTGTGTCATCAATTGCTCTAACAAGGTCGATGTGCTTGATAAGTACACGTGCCGTAAGAAATATCAGATTGATATTCCTAACTGTCGCTTCATCCGTTTCTTTGGAGGATATGCCTATGTGACGAGCTATGCCGGTCCGGTGCAGATTAACCCCAACTATGAGCAGCGTGGGTATGTCGCAAAGATTGACACGGTGACGATGCAGATTGTCGATACGTGTCTCGTGGGCTTCCAGCCCGATGAGCTGGAGATTGTTAATGGCAAAATCTATGTTGCCAATTCGGGCGGCTACATGGTGCCGAATTACGAGAACACCCTGTCGGTCATCGATGTGGCAACATTCAAGGAAGAACGGCGCATACCTATCGCTATTAATCTGCAGTGGGTTAAGGGCGATATTCATGGCATGCTGTGGGTGGCCTCGCGCGGAGACTATTACACCAAACCGAGCAAAATATATGCTTATGACACGCGCAAAAACCAACTGGTAGATAGCATTGATTGCCGCGTGAGTAACATGTGGCTTCACGGCGACTCGCTATATGTGGTTAGCACCGAGTGGAGCTATGTGTCGATGAGTAACCACTTCTCTTATGCCATCATCAACACCCAGACTCGCGAGAAGGTGTGTGACAACTTCATTACCGACGGTTCTGATAGTGAGATTGTTATCCCCTATGCTGTGGCTGTCAATCCGCTCTCGGGTGACATTTATGTGACCGATGCCAAGGATTATGTGTCACCTGGTCGCCTGTATTGTTTTGATCGTTATGGTGTGAAGAAGTGGGATGTGCGCACCGGTGACATTCCTGCTCATTTTGTTTTTCTGGGCACCAACGTCAATGAGAATTAAAAAGACATTATTGTTATTATGAGAACAAGATTAATCAGTTGTATAGCGTTTGTGGCAGTAGCGTTGTTGGTAGCGCTGTCAGCATGGGGCAACCATCCGTGGCTTTCCCGTGTCTATGAGTATCGGCCAGCCCCAGGGCAGTTCGTTAACATGATGCCCGTCTATAGGGTAGGGGAACCGTTGGATAGCGTGCTGGCACGATGTCAAGCCAGCATTTGTGGGCGCGTTGATACAACCACAACAACGTTTCATGGCGTGGAATACACGCGCATTGACACCATTTGGGCCGAGGGGATGATTACTCTTGGCGGTTATGGCGGATATGTTGTGGTGGCGTTTGACCATCCGGTGGTGAATATGCATGACTATGATTTCGAGATCTGGGGCAATGCCTTCTATAGTGACCAATACACTGGTGGTGGCAGCTGCGAGCCCGGTATAGTTATGGTGGGCGTGGATGAGGATGGTGACGGTGTGCCCAGTGACGGTGATAAGTGGTATGAACTGGCTGGTAGCGAGTATAACCATCCTACTACCCAGCACGATTACCGCATTACCTACTATCGTCCCGATGAAGGTAAGGCGCCGACTCCCAGTGACGTGGATCCTAGCCTTAGCGACACTACCTATATTCACTGGACCAGTAACGATGTGAACGCCGATAGCACTAGTGGCTACATGAGCCGCAACACATTCCACAACCAACCCTATTGGCCCTTGTGGATTCAGGATGAGACGCTTTCTTTCGCTGGTGAAAAGCTGCGTTGCAATTCTGTGAATATGGGCAACAGTGGTAGCAACGCTTATTATGTGCTCGAGAATTTTGCCTGGGGTTATGTGGATAACCTGCCTAATAATCCGTCACGGCAACCTGTCGAGGGATATTATAATCCTGGTTTCAAAATCGACTGGGCTGTGGATGAGCGAGGTAATCATGTCAATCTCACCCATATCGATTTTATTAAGGTATATAATGCCTTGAATCAGTACAACGGATGGATTGGAGAGACTTCGACTGAGGTAGCTGGTGGTATCGACTATCATCCCGACGCTGTAATGCCCGAAATTCTTGTCGGGGATGTGAATAGAGATGGCGAGGTGAATGTCAGTGATGTGAATGCCGTTATTGACATTATGCTCTCAGGGTCGTTTACGGCAGCCAGCGACGTGAACAATGACAGTGAAGTCAATATCAGTGACGTCAACGCGGTTATTGATGGGATTTTATCTCATTAGATAAACGATGATTAGCTGGGCGTTATTTTAGTGTAATGAGCTTGAAAAAAGACTAAGAAAAAATATTTGGTTTTTTTTTGAAAAAAATGCTTGGTATTGAAAAAAAAGATATACCTTTGCCGATAAGATACAAGCTTTATTATTAATAGTTGAAAATAATCAGTATTAATTCATATTTATTTCTAATTTCTAAAACTTAACGATTATGAAGAAATTATTTACGCTTTTGATGGTGGCTGCAGTTGCTTTTGGTATGCAGGCACAGGAATTTGATTTTAAGTTGGTCTTGGACAGGAACGTATGGGGTATTCAAGACACAATTCAACTGCTCCCCGGTAACAACAATGACTGGGTGAACACCGTTGACATTAACTATGATCAAGGTTTCTCACCCGTTGGTAATTTCTATTTCATCATTAATGGCGTTAACTATGGCGCTCCTGGTGATGCTCCTGTTTATGTTCCCGATGAGATGATGGGCAATTCAGCTAACACTCCTCTTGTAGAGGGTTCATGCAACACTTACTATGTAGATTACCTGTTCAGCTACAACCTGGGTATTCACCTTATCCTTGATGAGGATTTGATGATCACTGGTTACACCGCTTACATTGCTAAGGGTGGCCCCGTTGTTGAGGTTGAGGAGCTCGCAATCAACAAGACCGTTGCTAGTGTACGTTACTACAACATGGCTGGCCAGGAGATGCAGAATGCTAGCGGCATGAGCATCAAGGTTACCACCTACACAGATGGTACTACCAACGCTGTTAAGGTGATTAAGTAATCATCCCAACCATTAACCCGATAGACGGGTTTAAACAATCTATTTCAGGCGACCTCGTTTCATGCGAGGCCGCCTGAAAATTTTCTATCTAAAACATGGCATTATTAGTGGTCATGATTATCCCGGTCAACCAATAGCTCATTTTTGCAAGGAAAATGTTGCTTAAATTGATAATAATGACGATATTTGCATCATTATATCAGTACCCGTCATCGATGTTACTATCCATGGGGTACAATCATTAATTTGATCCTAAAATCAACCAGTTAACAATGAAATATCAAATCGGTAACTTTAGCCTGAGACTGATCCTAGTGGCCGTTATGGCAATATCGGCTCTTTTGCTCCAAGCCCAATTCTTGCGTACTTCATATTTTATGGAGGGATCCCAATATCGTCTAATGCTCAATCCGGCACTGGCACCTGATAGGGGATATGTCCATTTGCCCGGGATTGGCCAGACTAATGGCATGATGTATTCTAACTCAATGGGTCACAACGATGTCGTTGAGATGATAAAAAATAAGGCCCAAGCCGATTTCTTTACTGACGATAATTTCATTAACAACCTCAAGGACGTGAATCATGCCTCGGTCAACGTGGGCACTGATTTGTTGAATGTCGGTTGGTGGCAAGGCCAGGCTTTTTGGACCCTCGGCTTTGGAGTGAAGGGCGATGGATATGCTGTTGTGCCTCGGAAATGGTTTGACTTCATGAGCGACATGAAACAGCGCCGTGGCATTGACTTCTCAGACTATACGCGCCACATCGGCAATGAAAGGTTTGGCATCAATGTTTATAGCGAGCTTAGCTTGGGTTATTCGCGCCCGCTACTCGGCGACAAACTTTTTGTGGGCGGTCGTCTCAAGGGCTTGTTTGGCATGGCCAACATGAATTTGACGGTTAATGAGGCCGTCATTAAGACCCGCATTGAGGGTTTGGACCCTGATTTTGATTGGAACAACCCCGATGTCGAACAGCTGATCAATAGCCAGGGTTCGGCCTCGTTTGATGTGGATGCCGAGCTTGAATGCTCAACCGATGCTGTTGAATTGCTGCAAGGTCCCGATGGTTACATCGATGACGTTGAATTTAAACCCACTCATATCGGTTTCGCGGGTGCTGGAGCTGGAGTTGATGTGGGCATATCCTATAAGGTAACCCCCTCGCTTACATTGTCGGCCGCCATCAATGATGTGGGGTTCATTTCCTGGTCAAAGGGCTTTACCAAGTATGCCAGTTCCAATACAGCTGACATGAATTTTGACACCGACGATCCCAGCGGGATGATGTATTTTGCTGACGTTACTGGTGAGGGAAAGACCCTTAACCTGGATTTGCTCAGGTTGGAGTTTGACGAGCAAAAGGATAAATCCAGGACCACGTGGTTAGCTCCGATTCTTGTTGTTGGCAGCGAATACAAGCTGATGAATGACAAGTTGGGCTTTGGCCTGTTGTACACCAACCGGTTTGCCGCACCCAGGAACGAGAATGAGTTCACTATGTCGATCAATTACCGTCCTAGCCGTTTTGTTGATCTTGCTATGAGCTATTCGCCCGTTATGTGTAATGGTAAGGCCTTTGGCTTTGCTGTCAAGTTGGGCCCGTTGTTTGTGGGCTCCGATTATGTATTCTTGGGCAAAAACAATAAATGCAGCAATGTGCTTGTGGGGTTATCAATCCCATTGGGCTGGCGTCGTGCTCCTGAAGAGGACTAAACACATCCTGCCTTATTTTGCATAGACTCCTGAAAAGGATTATGCTGGTTTTTCTAGCATAATCCTAGCTTTTTGCTGTCATTAAGCCATCTATTGTTGAAAAAAGCCAGGGAAAGCACGGAATTAGTATGTGAATAATTTTGCAGAGAACAAAAAAAGACATAATTTTGCCGCGTGAACAATTCCGCATTGCTTGCTTAGCGTAAAGATTATTCGTATTATTAATATTTTTCTAACCTTTAACATTAACACTTTTTTATGAAGAAATTCTTAAAACTCATGTGTGCAGCGCTGATGGCGCTGGCTATGTTTGTACCTGCTCAGGCCGCAGAACTGACCGTGTATGACGGTTCCACCTATGGTGTAAGTTACAACGAGTATGTACCCATCTACGGTTACTACTATGACACCAACAATTTTGCTACCCAGATCATTTATCCTGCCACCCAGATTGAGGCAATGCAGGGCTCATCGATCACTTCGTTGAAGTTCTACGTTGGCAACGAGGATGGTAATGCACTTAATGGTGGTGTTGTAGGTATTTCGGTAGGTGTAACTGAGTTGTCGCAATTCCCTGGCTACAGCCCCGCTCTGATCGAAAATCTAACCGAGGTTGCCGAGATCACGATGACCCCCGGTGAGACTGAGGTTGTTGTTAATTTCAACGAACCGTTCTCCTATGAGGGCGGCAATCTTGTAATTGAAGCCACCGTTAAGGAGGCCAGCGGTTATGCAAGCATGTACTTCCTGGGTGAGGAAGTTGAATACAACGCTTCGATGTACAGGCTTCCCGCCAGTGGCAGTGCTTATGCCCAGGCGTTCGGTCCGAAGACCACCTTCAACTATGAGGTTGTTGAGGACTTTGCGACCATCAGCACGTCGGCTATCGACTTCGGTACTGCCTATCCTGAGTTCCCTGTTGCTCCTCAGACTTTCGTTTTGAAGAACATGGGTCAGAACGCCTTTACCCCCGTATTCAGCGCTCTGACTGCTCCCTTCAGCGTAACCCCCGCTCCTGCTGAGATGGCTTCTGGCTCATCGATGGAGTTCACTGTTAACTTCACTCCTACCGAACTTGGTCAGTATGCCCAGACTCTGGCTATCGACTGTGGCGCAGCCGGTCAGTTTGAGATTGCCCTCACTGGTGCAATGAGCGAGGTTCCCGACGTGATCACCGTTTGTGACGGTACCGCTACCAATGGTTATCTGCCCTTCTATGGTTACTATTATGACAATACGACCAAGGGTCAGATGATCTATACCGCCGAGATGCTTGCTCCTCTGGCAGGTAAGAAGATCACCGAGGTTACGTTCTATCCCACCGCTCCTCTGACCTTCACGGGCGGTCAACTGCAACTCTCGTTCAAGGTTGTTGACCAGCAGGGCTTCACCAGCTACACTGCTCTGACCGACCTCACGGCTGTGGCTACCTGGGAACCCGGTGACAGCGAGAACGAACTTGTCTTCACGCTTGACGAGCCCTTCGAGTACGATGGTGGTAACCTCGCTATTGAGGTCTTCAATGTTGTGAAGGGTACCAACTGGCCCAGGGCTTATTTCTATGGCGAGAACATGACTGACTACTATCCCAGCTACTACCAGTATGGTGCTTCGACCGATATCGATCACTTCCTGCCCAAGGTTGGCTTCGCTTATGAGGCTGGTGACACTCCCGAGCCTCAGGGTCTGCGTGGTGACGTGAATGGCAATAATGAGATTACCATCGCTGACGTTACTGCTCTTATCGACTACCTGTTGACCGGTAGCGCTGACGGTATTAACCTTGATAATGCAAACTGCAACAAGGACAACGATGTTACCATCGCTGACGTTTCTGCTCTTATTGACTATCTGCTGACTGGCAACTGGGCCAACTAATCGATAAGGAAATACATTTCAATGAGGCTGGCTCTTCTTGGGGCCAGCCTCTTGATTTATATTGTATAATGTGCTGAGATTTAGGCAGAATAATTTTGTAGTGAATTTATTTTAGTTTACCTTTGTGGCAGTAATTAATGCAAGACTATTAACATTAGTAGGATACTGATAGTATTTCGTATTATTCGTTTTATAATTAACTTTTTTATCTTTTATCATTTATGAAAAAATTTTTAACACTTATTGCTGTAGCAGCTATGGCATTTGCAGCTCAAGCCAACATCTTGACAGTTGCCGAAGGTACTGGAGAGGCTCAGTACGCTCCGTTTTATGGCTTTCAGATGGATGCCTTGGGTTCTATCAGTCAGGTGATCTATCCTGCCGACATGCTCGCTGACATGAATGGTGGAACCATCACCGAGATCAAGTTCTATCCCACCCAAGCCTTCGGAGCCCTGGGTTCAGGTAACCTGCAGATTTCTCTCAAGGAGGTTGAGCAGGATCGCTACACTTCCACCACGCTGGTGACCGACGCCACTGTTGTTGGCAATGCTTATCCTGTTCAAGGCAATGCCGAGTGGGTCATCGTTTTTGACCAACCCTTTGAGTACCATGGCGGCAACCTCATGATTGAGACCGAACTCATTCAGGTAGGTTCTTTTAAGGCCACTAAGTTCTTTGGCCAATCATTCTCTTATGCCGTTGGTATCGCCCAATACAAGTATACTTGGGGTACCGAATATTACTATGAGGCAGAACAAGTCCTCCCCATGGCTACCTTCACCTATGAAGAAGGCGGCAGCCAAGATGAAGGCATTACTCTCTTGTCACAGGCTAACGCACTCGAGGACGCTGCCGAGTTCACCTTCAACGGCGACGCAGTTGTTACCGCTACTATCGGTACTTACATGTTCCTGCGTGACGAGAGCGGCTACGGTATGATTTCCGGTGTAGAAGGTACCTTCGAGAACGGTCAGGTGCTGAACCAGGGCTGGAGTGCTACCAAGACCAGCGATGACGGTTGGGTTAAGTACATCGATGCTGCAAACCTCAGCGCCAGCGATCAGACCGATCCCGAGCTGGCTGCTGCCCAAAAGCTCACTGGTGCTGTCGATGAGAGCATGATCAACGCCTATGTTTACGTTGAGAATGTGCACAAGGGCTTCACACCTATCCGTTCAATACCATTGCCTGACGGCACGACCATTTCGTTAACCGGGACAGGAAATCAGCCCGCCATCGGCGACTTCAATATCTATGGTATTATTTGGAAGGTTAACGGCGCATTGGTATACGAACCCGTTGCTTGGCAGAAGTATGTTGAGCCCGAGCCTGAGTTCCTGCGTGGCGACGTGAATGATGACGGCCAAGTGAAGATCAATGACGTGACAGCCCTGATCAACTATCTGCTCAGCGGTGACGCTACTGGCATCAACCTGAAAGCTGCAGACTGCAACCAGGACGGCGGCGTTAAGATCGGTGACGTGTCAGCCCTCATCAATTACTTGTTGAACGGCAGCTGGGATTAATTTTCCAACAATCTCTAAAGTTATATCCCTCATGCTCATCCCGAGTGTGAGGGATTTTTTGTTCCCGCTTTTTCATTTTCGTCCGTTTCATTTCACCTATACGCGCTTGCCTAGAACTAGGTGCGTTCAAGAAAAAAGTCAAAATTGCTGATTGTTTGGATTTTTGTTGTACCTTTGTGATTGATTCGGGGGAGAAATCCCGATGACGATAACAAGCATTCGCTATTATTTCGCGTTCAGCCAAAAGCGTCGGAAACTTATTGGAATAACAAGTCGCAAAATAATATGTGATTAGTGGCTCGTATGGG